>Ga0307515_10003423_pt1 | contig 33401 bp, 28 predicted proteins | sample 17_EM_MG_FD_194513 | JGI IMG/M metagenome (GOLD analysis project Ga0307515, IMG submission 194513) | Populus trichocarpa ectomycorrhiza microbial communities from riparian zone in the Pacific Northwest, United States - 17_EM | ecosystem: Host-associated > Plants > Roots > Unclassified | place... | reverse complement strand
AATATAAGTATTAAGTTAAGCCTTTAGGGCCTAAGACGCTTTATTAAAATTAATGTTAAACCTTAATAAGAGCCTTAGCTAGCTTACCTTTTAGTCTTTTAGCCGCTACTAATACGTAAAACCCTATAATAGATTAAATTAAAAAAACTAGATAGTTATATAGAATCGTAAGATATATATACTTAGCGTTAGAGACGGATTAAATATTATAAAATAATTATATATTTGCTTGCGTATACTTAATATAAACAAAAGGTTAGTAACTAAATAGAGCTGTAATTATAATATCTACTAACTTTTTCTCTATATAATAAGAATAGGATAGTATAACTTTACTAAGTAAAAGAATAAACGTTATTAGCTAATTATAATAGTTAGATATAAAAGATTTAATAGAAGGTATTAGAAATAATAAAGGTTATTAAATTAAAAACAGGAGTACTATACCTCTAGTAAATAACTTAGAGATAGAAAATATCTTTAAGGATAAAGATAAAGAGGAGGGGGATGGTATTATAAACCTTATATTAGTAGTAGTATAACTATTAAGAAGAGATATAAATAGGTTAATTAAGATAGTATAAAAGGCGCTAGAACTAATTAAGCTATAGGATAAAGAGTAGCTAAGTTATATAGCTAGTTATATAGCTAGTTATATTATAAGTTCGGAATGTAGAAATATAGAAATATAGAAACGTAATATACTAACACACTAACGTACTAATATACTTTATATATTTCTTAGGCGCAGTATTATATATTTAAAGGACTACAGTCCCTACCTAGATAGTTCTCTTTTTTATAGTAAATCTTAAAATATAATTAGAGTTAATCTATTAGGTAACCTACTCCACCAATTATATTAATTATTTAACTATTCCTTAACCTATATACCTAGCCCATTAATAAGTCTACCGTGGTATTTCCTATAAGGCTTTAATGTTTTTAGACATTGATTTTAGTGTTCTTATATATAGGGTATAACTCTAAATATACTATTGGTGTAAGGGATAGGCCTATAGCTTATAATAGACGCTCTTAAACTCGTCCTTTATATACCTATTAAGTAGTATATTCCTACCCTTATCTATAAACTACTGCTTATTATATTATGCGTCCCTTTACTATAAAACCTTTAAGTACTCCCTAATATTGTCCTTCTATAGGGACTAGTAGCTATTTATCTTTATAGCCTTTTATACCTAGTAGAGGTCTATTAAAGCCGTAATATAGCTATAAACTAAGTGCTAGAAGAGCCGCGTCTTATTCTAAAGTATATTATCGCTAGCCTTACGGCCTTTTACTTTTAGTAGCGGTCTATAACCTCTTTAATAAGAAAAAAAAAGTAGCTTCTCCTCTATAACGATATTACTATTATAGTGCTACTTCCGTTTATAAAAAGGCCTAAAAAGATACGCGTTAGCTATAAGTATACTACTTTATAAAGTATCTACCTATCTACCTTAAACTCTTTCTACTTCGGCTTACAATTTAGAAACGTATTTTTAGGCCTCTTAGTACGCGCAAGGGCGAGAATACTTTATATATTAGCGCGTAGTTTAGTATTATTCGCGATATTAATCTTTATGTAACTAATTAACGCCATTTTTAAAATAGGACGCTGCTGGGGAAGCCGCGCCCTAAGGGGGTTTCTATTTTTTATATATATACGCAGATATAGACCACCAACGTTGCATGGGATAAGATAATGGCGAGGTGGCCAGAAATACCAGTAAAACTATATTGCAGCTATTTCCAAGCACTGCCCAACCACTTGGGGCTTTGCTTAGAGCGTTCTCTCAATACTCAAACCCTTTCACGTTTACTTTAGTGCCCACCTGCAATGTTCTCGCACGTAGCAGTCCCGCCTGTCCTCTAACCTCTATCGACATGAAATATCTCTCGTAACCAATCACAGGCATTCCTCTATGAATTGTCCGCTGGAGTCGCTTCGCGAGCTTGGCAGTGGCAGTGTGCAAGGCCACTCGACGCGTCGGCAGGCCAAGCTCTGGACATCAAGAAACAACCCTTGTTTCGGGGGCGGTTGCAATTAACATGCGGCGCTTAGCCACAACGCCTTCTCACTCTCGCTCTCAGTTGTGTTTGATATTTATAGAAAGTGACGAAATCATGTAAAAACGCTGGAAACCCTGCATGTTTGCCTTTTTCAAGCTTCTTAACACTCTTTATCGTTCATCAATTGTTACTTGCAAACTACTCTGAAATACACTTTACTACCTATCACTACTCTATGTTCGGCTCTCAGAACTGCACAAATGCTCCTAGTGAGACCAGTACAGATGCAGGCGTTGCAGGCGCAGGTGTATGGTTATATGCACCTATAGATAATACGCATGGTGATAGCTAAACATATTCCAGGTTCTGCTCTCCTTCATCATCACAGCCAGCCTGTCCCTTGTAATAAGCGTAATTATTGTACTACACGAAATCCGGCGGCGGTCTGAAGTCAGAGTAATCCGCAAACTACTGCTCTCGTTCAGCGACCAGCAAATCATTACGGGCATCGGGATCCAGAGCGTCGGGCTAGCCAAAATGGAGACCATGGTGCCTTACCACTTCTTCATCATCTGGATGCTGTCGCTGCTGTCGACCGCTACCCACATCTCCACCCTGCTCGCCCTCGTCAACGACTTCAAGCGCGACTGGGTCCTGCGCTGGCTGCGCCAGTTTCTCATGTTCATCAATCTGGTCTTGTCGTGCGTCTCGGGGATTTTTGTCCTCATGTCCGTTATGAAGAACATGGCACACACACTGCCGATTGCATGCGTGTGGGAGCTGCCGTCGCATGGCGCCCCACCCAACGCGGGCATTTCCATCGCGGGGACAATTGCCGTTATTGCAGGCCAGTGCATCTTCTTTAGTGTGGGCGTTTGGTATCTACACACCAAGGCGCGGAGATGGATCAAGATCATCCAGATGACGGGCTTGCTTGTCCTAGTCGCCATTGGTGTCGGTGCTGCTGTCAGAGTTATCCTGCTCTCACAAGCTTTCGGCACGCCTTCAGTCTCTCTCAATGATACGGCCGAAAAGGATTGGAGCTTTGGACAACTGCTGCCCCTCCTCCTTCTCCTCCTGCCGCTCGTTTCAACAATTGAGATTATTCGAGGTAAGTTCATTGGCACCATTCCAGAAGATAGATTGGCCGAAGAATACATCATCTAATGTTCGTAATTCAGGCGAAATGAAGGTCGCACCACCGGTCGTAGATGACCATATGCTGCTGGACGACAAACAGTCAAGCTTCCGGGTCTCATTCCAGCCAAATCCATTGTGGGGCTCCCAAGGAAGGTAGTGGGCCAATATAACGGCCGGTAACTTCACACCCACCAAATAAGAGTCCACCAGGCAGTAGCTTGACTTTCCTGCATTTCGACGGCCAGATTTCAAAATATTCATTCTTAGGCCCTGCTTCTACGATACTTCGATTATGGTTATGGCGAGACTGCTTGCTAAGGATATCAATACCGAGACATCAAAACTTTATTCTGAGCATCTGTCTGTAATCACGTACGACTGCTGATGGTACTCTTTGTGGAGATGATTGATTCAGGCGAAATCCAGTTCCCGGGAAAAGAAATGGTCGGTTTGGTATCATGTGCCGAGTGAGATCCTGGAGCAGCGAAGGTGCCGGGGGATTGTTTAGGAAATTGAGCTCTTGCAGATTTCAATATTGAAGTTGTGTGGAGTGGCTCAGCTATTAAGGGGACCGGCTCGTGGTGAATGCGTCTAGGTATAGGTCCTAATAGTTGAGAATGCAGGTGACATGCTCATGGATACTATCCTTGATGGAGCATCCGATCCGGCAACAGTAGACAATGCATGATTTTCGCCATATATTTGAAGTGCTGTGATGTGCTGCTCGAAAGCAGGTTAGTAGTTGACGTCAATTATGTGATATACCATAATTGGGGTATGCCATATTCTACCAACTTCTTCTATCTGTGACATTGTATTTGCCCTCCAATTCTGTATAGAGGACCTGTCAACCCCTCTTACAGGCCAGATCTTACCGGGGCCAGGGCCACGCTTGCTCGCTTCAACCCTTCACTTCGCGGAAGGCTAGAACTTACATGTTAACTCTAGAACAGGCCGATGTTCAGCGTCGATCGTTCCCGCCAAAGCCTCGATTCCTACTTCTCGTAGTCGTAAGGTTATACAATTCATTCTAAACCTCAATTCCTAAAGAATTAGGTTTGCTGCCTCCCGTTTACCTCACCACTCATAGTTTCACTCTGACATCGCCGACAAGACCCTTGAATCCCATGAGTCAGCCGTTAAGCACGTTTGAGAACGGTGTCTCAACTACTAACACTCGTAAGTCTCCAATCTCCGCACATCTCCTTATAGCAGCCAGAAATTGAAACTCGTAGACCAGGGCGGGCCCTGTCCTTATGAACAATTTCTACCACTGCACGATGTACATGCAGAACGCGGAAGCTAACAGAATGGGAGATGGTGGCTCCAGCTAGTTCGTTAATTGGGACTTTAATGGTTCTTCTCTGCAATGTAGCGCTGATTGAATTGTAAGAGCCCTGTCTGGTGCGTTTGTGGTAATGCTGAGGGTTTTGTGTAAATATAGTCTCGATTGAGGGTCATACAACTTTTACGACCATGACTGCTTTAATAGATTGGTGTGAGTGTTTGCTCACATATTGCGAGTCTTCCAAGCTCAAGTATGCCATGGAAGCCGCATGCGAGAGCGTATTGCTTCGAAAGTAGGCGTTTGCGTAGAGAGCACAGACTTGTAGTTATTCACCCCTCGAAATTCAGAACGAAATCTCATTCAATTAACAGAATTCTATTCAGGAGGCTTGATATCGATCCGAGGATGCGCATTCCTGCCACGCTCTCAAGATCCTGCTATCAAATCAACACTGCTAATCAACCAGTCCATTATAACCTTTATCAGTCACAACCTTGATACAGTTGTGATACCAAAAAAAAGCGTTAACACCTTCAACGCCAGCCAATGCTAAAATAAAAACCAATTCTTTCACACTACGGTGCCACCGCATCTACCTCCATATCCTGCAAAATCTCCTGCTCAATCCTCACTCTCCTCGCCTCTTCCTCTTCATTACTAAAATCCCTAAACACATGATCCATCTGCTCTAAACTTCTGCCATTCGTTTCCGGAACAAAGAAAAACGCCCAGACAAGCGAAAGCAAGCAGAAGACAGCAAAAAAAGTGTACGCGCCATACCCAGTATTCTGCACCAGCGGCGGGGTAATGAGGCCCTACTCTGATCAGTCTGCCGCCAACAGGATGGGAAGGGAAGGGAGAACTCACAATAATGAAATTATTCAGCCAATTTGAGCACGTCGACAGCGCAACTCCCTTCGCGCGCAGCGACGATGGGAATATCTCCGCCGGCACAGCCCACGGGACAGGGCCCCACGACGCGCCAAACGAGAGCATATAGAAGAACAGAAATGCGACGCTCGCCCAGCCCTCCGGCCGGTGGTGCTGCCAGTCGTTCGAAAACTTCCCCACCAACACTGCGATGATAAGGTGCGATATGAACATGGCGGCGCTACCGCATAGCAGTAGTGGCCGCCGCCCGAAACGGTCCATGGTCCAGACGGAGCTGGAGACGCCGACCAGCTGCGTGATGTTCAGCACGCCGGAGAGAATCAGCTGCATAGAATGATTCTGGCCTAGTCGCTCAAACAGGGTGGGCGAATAGTAGATCAGTGCGTTGATGCCCACGAATTGCTGGAAGAACATGAGCCCTACGCCTACGTGCGTGCGGCGCCAGCAGCCGCGCTTGAAGCAGTCGGTCCAGGAGGCGATCTCGAGCCTGATGCGGCTGATTTTTGACCGGTCTTGCAGCTTGGGGTGGCGCTCGCGGCTGATTTCTTTCTTGAAAGCAACTTCGGCTCGGATGTCATACCATTCTTTCAAGACTCGCGTGTCTGTTGTGGGAAGTTGGCGGAGCTTGGCTAGGCTTTCTAGAGCCTCTTTGTCTCGGCCTTTGGAGACTAGCCATCGCGGGGAGAATGGCAGGAAAATGATGCCAGCACCGAGGATTAAGCCTGGAATGATTTGGAGGAGGAATGGAAGCCGCCAGGACCATTCACTAGAGATATACTGCGTGCCGTACGTGATCCAGAATGCGATTACGATACCGGATACGATGCTGAATTCTTCCAGGACAAGGAGAGCGCCGCGAATTTCTGGGGGTGAGATTTCGGATATGTATAGCGGCGCTACCATGGACAACCTACGGCACTTAGCCTACTATCCCACAATTCTCTCACTATAAATGATGAGGAACTCCTTACATTCCTATCCCTATACCTCCAATCAGTCGAGCAACAGTGAGCATGGCATAGTCCACGGCAGCCGTCTGTAAAACAGAACCCACAGTGAAAATGCAGACAGCAACGACAATCGAGTACTTCCGTGATACCTTGTCTGCGATCCAGCCTTGATTGAGCGCACCTATCAATGCACCTAGTTCGATCATGGCCGTCAATAGTCCTTTCCAAAAACCAGCTCCGGACGCATGTTCAGACACGCGACCAAATTGGTCCAGGAATTGAGGCATAACTAAGATCACCGAGACGACTCCTTGACTACACAACATTAGCAAAGCCTTCTCCAAGTACACCCTAGGCGGAAGAAATACTCATATCCGAACAATAGCCCTCCCATTGCAGAAAAGGCTGCACAGAGTGCCACATAGTACGATGAGAACAAACTCCTGAAACCTGCAGATACTGTCAGCCCAAAACCTTTCAATCGAGATACCATAGATGGATACTGCTTACCAGGCGGACTATAAGTCTCCCTCGACTCTAGCATCTTGCGACTATGATGCGTTACTGCAACCTCCTGCTGCAGCGCATTTGACACCGGCTCCTCCATCTTCCCTCTCACCTTAGATTCACTATCGGTGCTCTTAGCCCAGCGCAGAAAAGGTGTCACTTCAACTCCAACCGCGTTCCAAAGGCAGGTACGCTCTTACAATCCAGATTTAACTTTCTAAAATTACCAGTAGCGGCAGAAAAAAAAAGGTGTCGGTCGGAATTTGAAGCCATATATTGTCCTAATTGGCGCTGCCAAAAGGACCGGTCCCTTTGGTGCCAATTAGTAGTCAACAAAAAGGGTTTTCTTCCGAGGTAAAAAAAAATATGGATCCTGCCATCATGCCCGTCACGCGCTAGGGCTCCACAACCGGCTCTCCTGATCGGCGGTGGCGCCGCCATCGCAAACAGCATCAGCGGCGCCCTGGTTCGTCGAGCCCTTTCCAATTCCTGCCTTTCTCCATACTTACCCCGCATGTCCATACTTGCCCCACATTTCCTTTTCAACTTTCCAATAACAGACAAGCCAAGGGATCGAGGGTTTCTGGGGCACGCGGATGGAAGGTAGTTGGTACGTGCAGACAGTTTTTCGCGGGCATTGATTGTATGTTGGGAGAGGCAACTTTAAGCTCTACCGTGGCGTTGCGCCTCCGCTTGGCGGGAGATTTTTTTTCTCTTGCCGAGGCATTGTGAGAACTTAAAGGATTTTGGGTAGATTGATGGACCGGAAGGATATGCGATCGAGGTATTGGCCTTGTGATGGTCACGTGAGGTTAGTAGAGGTAGCTGGAAGTCTTTGCCGTAGAGGGATGTTTTTGGTAGAGAAGGTTGGCTATTTCGGTGGACGTTGGTTAGTCTTCGGGTTGCCGAATCGGGCCTGTCCGATGGACTGTAGTAGGGGATGAAGACAAGAGGCAGAGGTTCACAACGCCAAGGTATTGTACAGATATATATCCTCGACTTAAGGCCTTTCATAGATATTAAAAAAATGAATAGGTAGCTCCGGAATGCTTATCTACTATCTATGAACGAAACCGTGCTTTCGCTCGACGGCGCTGATGACCGCAATTATGAAAAAAAGGTCGGAATGGTAATTAGCACTACCATACTATTAAAACGGCATCGGATATCCGACAGTAATTAGCATTCTAAAGTGCAAGGCGTGCCGCCCCTCCAAAAAGTGTCTCTGGACCGTCCAACACCAAACTATTCCATCCAGATCAAACCCAACATTTCCCTACCAAACATGCCCTCTGGACATCCTATCAGAATCGGAAATGCCTCTGGCGCCACAAGAGACGCACCTCATGCAATGTTCCGGATGGCCCAAACTGGGAATGTGGGTGTCATTACTGGCGACTAGCTTTCCGAATTGAATATTGCTTGGAACGCGATAATCAAGCGCGAGGATCTAGAGTTAGTCTACGAAGTTTGGGTTTTGGAGCAGTTATCCGAGAGTATCGACATTACTGCCGATAAGATCAAAATTGGAATAAATACTGGTGCGCTTAATACGGCGGCATTGATCCAAAAGGTGGAAGTGTCGAACGGAGCAGTCAAGGAGAACTCTGTCGAATTAATGTAGGCTGTTGAGCCTCAATATATACAGTCAAGCCAAATGGCCAAGACGCCCCTAATCTATATCCACATAGGAAACAGGACGACGATCGCAATTAGCGCGTCGTTCAACGGGAAGAGTTGTGTGTGAGCCGTGGATTAGACGGCGCAGTGATCGCCTCCGTGTATGGGGATGGTGTTACTGGACAAGCGTTGAGGGCGCGGGAAGATAAGGCTTTGAGCTTTCCCCACCTTGATCGTGAGGAGATGCTTTTGAAGGATTGAAACTTTATTGAGTCCATTAGAATTGCATCACTAAGCCGATCAAAGACTTCATGGCAATTCCTGAGAGAATTCTAACGCTCGGATACAGCGACAAAAACATTAGAGCAAGCTCTTGTGTCGTTGACAATTTCGATTGTAGTTGGATCTTGATCAAGCAGTCCTGTTTGTTCACCTGTGGCAGCACGACGCTTCCGTCGGAAATGCCTGCTCACCGCGTAGACATATAAAGACGGGTTGAAGAGCTAACCAGCTGTGGTTGATTTTCCTTGACCGATGGAGATAAGAGTACAATGTGATTAGCTACTTTGCAGGCCAGAATATATTCCGCAGAGTCACTAGATTCTAAGAGATATCTAGTAGCATTAGGGATAGTCGATAAAGCATGAGAACGGCATTGTGGTAGAGCATTTCGAACCATCCTCTTGGCCTATAACATGAACGGTCTCGTGCCATGGCCGTGGATAAGTTGACATCTGGTAAGTGAAGTTCTCTTGTGCGCGCGTGCCGCCCATTTAAATCGGAAAAAAGAGGGCCCTTTTTCTGATATATAGAGCTTTCGGTATATTTTGGGAAGCGGTTCCCCGCGAAGTGAACCATTATTTGACCACAGAGTAGAGCGGTAGTTGACTATGAGCAAAGATCCGAGTTCGACAACTTTCGTCATCTGTTTCGAATTCGTGGCCGTGCTCTAGTTGAGGGAGACGCAGATCAATATCCTCTTCTCGAATTTCCAAAGGCCGTCCTAGGATGACACTCACGATACTAAAGAATGTTAGAGAGTACAGGAATTTAGAATTACTGTGCTCACCGGTCTATGGTTACAACGCACCAGAAGCAGCGTCTCCGTATTTCTCGACCCCGAAACAAATTTAAGGGTACCTAGTCAGTTTGACCCTCAATATCTTTGTGTCGATATGGTGATTCAAGCAAGCTCGAAGCTAATTCCCGCAGCAATCCCTACGAGATGTCACATACCTGTAAATTGGTAAGCTCGATGGCACCCAAGAGAGTCAAGGATGGCTAATTAGCTGAAGTATCTTGAATGGAGCTGCCCGTTCGACATTGATATAGCAACAATATTGCTTAGAGGCCTTGCAACCCGCCAGTCCGAAGTACCTCAGAAACCGCCGACGTTGCTCCTGCATGATGACTTTCTGCGCTGGGTAGCATTTGCCAGTCAAACTTGAACACATTTGCTGTGGACATGGCTAGGACCATGTCAAACACGAAAGCTTCGAAAGGGTTTGACTTGTAAAAGGATGGTTCGTGGTAGATACGATCCACAGTGTTTATGACAAATGAAGGTAGTAGAAAAGGGTAGCAGATATGGTCATGATCTAGATAAGCTTTCACGAGTTTGCGGGCTAGGGACTCTGGAGGTAGGCCTTGATCCTTATGCCTTGATCCACTACCAAAAATATCTGCAATAGATCCAGTAGAGTCTCCATTTCCTGGGATAGAAGATACATCAACGCTAGCTCGAACAAGTTTTGCGAATAGAATGCCACTTGTCGAACCAAGATACTGGCGTTCTCCAGCAGCATTAATAGAGAGGTAGGATACCTGTGATCACGTCGCCAGCAGTATCTGGTCTCGAAATCGGCCCATCAGGGGTCCCCAGGGAGTCGTACTTTCAGAGTACGTAGGAGATGTTGTTTGGCTTTGTTCTGACGCCGAAGTTGCCTTTGCTTTGGCTCATTCGCTTATCAGAATTTTGTTCTTTGCCTCGGTCTGGCGTAGGCGCCATTCGAGTTTCTCAACATATTCGGCGGTCCTCAACTTGGATTTGTCGGTGTAATTGCAAGCGACTTTAGCTTTCTCGCACGGAGCGCAGGGCTGTAGCTTGTCGCATCTTGACTTCGGCCGATGGCAGCGGTCGCAGGCTTGAATCATAGCGGAGAGAATGGTGAAGGTTCTGAGAGGTGTTCGAACATGGCCGCGAGTATCTCCAGGTTAATTGCTCTATCTTCGCGAGTCGCCGTAAACGATGGCATCTTTAGCTTCCCCAACAATTCACGGAGAATTGGCCTTTTCTAGTGGGGAGCCCCAGGCAAAACGCCAGATCAATTGGATCGCTTTCTCGGCAGTTCCAGTGGTTGATCAAAGCCCGAAGGATCGGCTTGTCACCTCAATAACCCTCCCCCATCCCACGCACACCACCCTTTTGTTATGGGGTTCTCCCCACATCTGCAACAATGGAGCATTATAACATGCCCCAGTGAGCCTGTCGTTACCTTCCTTTGTGAAAGACAGCCCTAATTCTCAACCTTCTGTCCAACGGCAATTCTTTCCAGTTTCCGTTCAACTCTAGATATGGCTTTTGACCCTACTATTGAGTCAGAGTCGAAAATGCGGGACCCTGCCTATGTCGACGATGTCGATTCTGGGAAGGAAGTAAGGATTCAAATCCCTCAAACAGCGAACTTGATGTTAATATTCCTATAGTCACCTAATGAGCCACAAACCGAACTGGATCCTGTTGTTCGAAAAGCTCTAGTTTGGAAGCAAGACAAAAGAATTGTTCCTCTTTGCGCGGGTATCTATCTCCTATGCTACCTTGACCGCTCCAATATCGGAAATGCGAAAATCTTGAATGCCGCAACGAAAGACGACCTCCTTTCCCAAACGCGCATGACAAACTATCAATACACCATCGCACTGATGGTGTTTTTAATTGCATATGCGTAAGTCCATTTTTCTTCTTCCCCCCCTAATGTCTGCTGCAAGACTGTAAAGCCTCGATAAGCTATAGAATGAGGCTAGGAAATTTTCTTGAGATTCATGTCGGGACGTTCATATTCTGGGCAAAAAACTGTACATTCTATATCTGAGAATATGCCCCCCTAACGAGTTGGCTCTAGTCTCTTCGAAGTGCCATCGAATTTCCTATTGAAGAAGCTATCTCCATCTAAATGGATTACCTTCTTGATGCTTTCGTGGGGAGCAATCACCATAGGACTCGGAGAGACCCATTCTTACGGAGCTGTCACCGGAGTCAGGTTCCTTTTAGGCGTGTTTGAAGCTGGCTTGGTTCCAGGTCTCGTATACTACTTGAGTATGATATGAATTCTCCCACCTCCTACCTCACACCTCACACCGCATACCCTAACTTCCCACAGCATTCTGGTACCGCACCGACGAACGCAGCATCCGCGTCGCCGCAATACTAGCCTCCGCAACCCTCGCCGGGGCCTTCGGCGGCGCTATCGCATACGGCGTTGGGTACATGAACGGGACGTCTGATCTCTCTGCGTGGCGCTGGCTCTTTATTCTCGAAGGGATCCCATCTTGCGTCTCCGCTGTGTTCGTATACTTCTTCCTCCCCGACTACCCGGAAACCGCAAACTGGCTCTCACCCACCGAAAAGGCCACGCACACACCACTTGGACCGAGGCCAAGCAGACGCTGACGGACTGGCGCCTGTACGCGCACTATGCCATCTACTTCGGCATCTCGACGCCCTTCAGCTCGCTGTCCCTCTTCACGCCCTCCATCACCGCAGGGCTCAACTACGAAGGACTCCAAGCGCAGCTCATGACGGTACCGCCATATGCGGTCGCGTACGCCGTCACGATCTACGTTTCCTGGTCCAGCGACCACTTCAACGCGCGCGCTCTGCACTCCGCTATCTTCGCCACCATAGGCGCAGCAGGTTTTCTTGCCTCAGCCGTTCTACCCGCTGATGCGTATAAGGTAAGATTTCATTGCTCAAACCCCCTATCTCTCTCCCAGCACTTAGTACTTAGCACTCAGCACTAACCCCCACCCAGCACCGCTACGGTTGCCTCATCGTCGCCGTCAGCGGCGCTTTCTCCTGCATCCCGCCTTTACTAGGCTGGCTCTCCAGCAATCTTCATAGCACGGCCGCAACCGGCCTCGCCATCGCGTTGAACATCTCGTTTGGCGCTCCCGGCCAGATCGCAGGCGTGTGGATTTACAAGGCAGACGAGAAGGAGAAGGGCTACCCAACAGGTCACTGGACGAATGCCGGACTACTGTTTTTCGTTGCTGCAGGTTGTTTGGGCCTCTCGATGTACTACCGCGTGTTAAATCGCAGGATATTGAGGGAGGCGGGTGTGAGTAGGGAGGGCGAGAGAGGGGTTAGATTATACAGGTATTAGAAAGGGAATACTGAGCATTTAGATTAGTAATTCATAGGGTAGTTCAGATGGTCTTAAGAAGAGGCTGCAGTTTGTCATGGATATGATATTATATCGTTAATACGCCCATGAAAAGGGCACTAGTGGTTACAACACCGCCTGATCCTATCTCCAACCCTTTCAAAGCCCGCTAGTAATTCTATAAGAACCGAAACATCAGGAGCGCTTAACTACAAGTCGTCCTGCACCCATGCAACTCAAAATCATGATGATACTGAATAAACGCTAGCCATTAATGTGCGGATCTTGCAAGATAGTCGTAGTTGCGTGACGGTTCAAACTCCAGACTATAACACTAAAAAGAACATCATGTTGGCATCATGCCAATTGCGCCGAATGCATTGCCACTACCTCCGCCTCCACTTCGTTTAGAGCCACCAAAGTTGCTTGAACCCCTCCCACTATTTCGTTTTGTGGTAGTTCCTCTTTTGGATACTCCGGAAGTACTTCGGCGTTTGAAGTAGCCATTGGCCGAACCCCTCCTGCCTCCCTTCAAATAACCTCCCCTGCTGTTCGTACCTTCTCTCGACGGAAATCGACCTTTGCTCGAAGTTTGAGGAGTAGGTCTCGCTATCGAGGCTTCGAACTGTGATGCCTGCCTGTTGAATGCCTGAACGTCTGGAGGAGGGGCAAAGTACGTGCTCCGCTCCATGACTTCATCTTCGCCATCAAATACTGAGCTGTCATAATCCGACTCTCCTCCCTCATCATCACTGATGAGATTGACAACCTCTCGGTTCGGATCCTTTAATACCTCGCTCTGTTCTTCCAGTTCGTTGTAGAGATTTATAGCTGCTTCGATAAGCTTGAAAAACTTCTTGCCATGGAGTTTCACCATAGTTGGGTTGATACCGCGGATACGGTGTAGCTGTGCCTCATTGGCAGGTAAATCGATGGCCATTTCGCGTAAAATAGTGTCCGAGAAAGGCTGCTCTCGAAGGTTCTTTTCGAGCATGATTTTCTGAGCCAATTTTTTGGAGTGCTCCATGAAATCATTCATTACAACTCGTTGGTTGTCGGTTAGACTTGCCACTCTCTCGTCGGTTGTGATAGGAGGACCGAGAACTTGTTTCTTGTCTGACTTCTTCGATTTTCCCTTTTCTCTCACGGGCGCGAAGTCCACATCATCGTCGTAATCAGAGTTATCGTATGAATTGTCGTTAACGACGAAGGAGTCACGAGCATAGCCGTTAGGATGGAAATCGTCGTCATCATCATCGTCATCGTCGGTGATGGCTCGCCGATTACGCCGTTGAGCTGCTGCTTGTACAGGAGAAGAAACGTTTGTTGAGGGGTAGTCTGGCCTAGCAGCGGCTACTCCAGTTCCTCCTTTCTTGGTGTCTTTCTTGGCGGCGGGCTTTGCGAATTTAGCTTTTGCATTTGGTGAAATGCGGACTTGAAGGTTCAATCGCTTTCTCTGTCGCACAAAATCGTCGCTCTTCTTCCCAAGCTTGAAGAAGTTAGTAACGAAGGCTTCAGAGTATTATTCAAACACTCACCTGAACGTAATTCGTGGCAAACCCAGCCTTGTTCACCACACTTTCCTCCATGAGGGCGTTCTCATCTAACAACCGGTGAAACAGCCTTTCAACATCACCACGCTCCAAACCCGCTCCGACACCAAACTCATCTAGCTCCGAGTGATGGCTGACCTTCTTCCCCTTCCCACCACGGAAAACATCTACGCAATGCAGAAGGGTAACCTTCGTTGTCTGTATCTTGCTAACTAGACTAACAGCTGCCGCCGCATATTCTGTGAAGTCTCTGTTCTCGAACGCAGAATCGGACTTGCAATTGTCACAGGAACGATTGCAATCATCACGTTCGAACGACTCGCTGAAGTACTTCAAAACCTGTACTCTCCGGCAGTCGCTTCGATTTTCGCAGAATTGGACCACGTTCCGAAGCATCTGACGTTGTCTTTCTTTCTGTTCCCAGCTCCCTTCCCCAGCATCAATCATGCGTTTCAAGACACTGGTGTCTTGGTAGCCATAGTATAGGTAGCAGCTCGAGCGTTTACCGTCCCTGCCTGCACGGCCAGTTTCCTGGTAGTATCCTTCCAAGCTTTTCGGAATGCTGTGATGGATAACAAAGCGCACATCTGGCTTGTCAATACCCATTCCAAAAGCAATTGTTGCAACTATGACATGGTATGTCCCTTTCTGCCATTGTTTCTGAACAGCAGATCGATCTTGTGGCTCCATGCCGGCGTGGTAATGGTGTGCCTTGATATGATGCTCATCTCGCAGCTTCCCCGCAATCTCCTCACAGCTTTTCCGCGAAAGGCAATATACGATCCCAGACATGTTCCTGTACTTCTCCTTGATAGTCTGGGCAATGCTGCTCAGTACGTCTTTGCCTTTTCTCCGGATTTCGTAGGATAGATTAGGTCTATTAAAGCTTTGTGTAAAGACCTCGCAGCCTTGGATTCCAAGATTGTACATAACATCTACTTTCACGTTTTCGGTCGCTGTTGCCGTCAAAGCCATGACAGGAACCCCAATAAATTGGCGTCGAACCTCTCCCAGAGCTTTATAGTCTGGCCGGAAGTCGTGACCCCATTGGCTGACGCAATGAGCTTCGTCAATGACAATTCTTGCTAAGCGACCTCTTCCATGCAAATCCTTGAAGGCATTGACCATGGTCTGGTTTTTGCTCAACATCTCTGGCGTGACGTAAAGAAGTTGAATATATTTTTCGACTGTCGGGTCTCGGAGCGATTGCGTAATGAACTTACGGTGTTCAATGCTAGACTCGCCGTTGATAAGGAAGGCTTGGATATTGAGGGCTCTCAGATGTTCAACTTGATCCTCCATCAGACTCAGCAGAGGCGATATGACGATAGTCACGCCTCGAGTCTTTCCAGATGTCACAACTGCGGGTAGTTGGTAGCAAAGGGACTTGCCACCTCCAGTAGGCATAAGGACAAAAACATCCTTTCCAGCAAGCGTAGCATTGATAGCTTCAAGCTGATTCGGCCGAAATCCTTTGAGGTGGAACCGTGTTCTCATTACTTGCTTGACTTCAAGCGACCACGGATGCATCATCAATGTCGGGTCAATTCCAGGCTTAGCGGAAGTCGCTTTCTTTGAAGATTGTTGATCAATAACCTTTGACTGACGGACTTGATTCCCAGATGTCTCAGTAAAGACATCCCTTGATGTTCCTTTCCAGTCGAAAACACTCTTTATGACCCGATTCTCCACATCTTCCGCTATTTCAAGCATGTACTGCTCGTCATACTGGTCAAACTCGTCTTCGACATCTTCTACTCTTGTTGGAGGAGTGCCCATAACAGTACTAAACAGGTCATCGTTCCTGGAGACATATTCGTCTGGAGTGCAGTAACCACTGTGATCTCCGCCCGAGTCACGGGGAGGCTTTAGGTCCTGCTGAAAAGCTGATGTATTTGATTTCTTGGTGGCCGTTTCCTTCCTATGAAGCTTCTTGGGAAATGAGTATGATTCAATGTCAGGCATGCTTTGATCCGGGGCTGTAATTCGACTGGAGTTGGTTGTCTTCGGAATATGATCTGGAAATGGAGCAAAGGGCGCTGGTGATGGAGCGAATCGGATTCGTTTCGCAGGTGTCCATATCTCCGTAGAGGCCACCTGGGTTTGCCTAACGTACTGTGTCTGTCCCACACCGCTCGAGGATGGCCACAGCCGTGTTGTGGGGTTTTCAGAGGTTGGGGTTACTTGTGTGGAGCGTACAACAATGTTCGACTGGTTGCTCAAATCTTCTTCGGAGACAGTAGGAACGCTCAAAGAATTCAGTTGCTCAGCAGGGCCAAGGAGTGAGAAGGCTTCCTTTTCTATGTCTTGGAGAATAACCAGGATCTTCCTAGAATTGTCGAAGTCGACTTCGCTGGGGTGATCTCCAGCTTGCAAAACTTTTATCATCCTACCATTTATTTCTGCCCTTCTCTGACTATCTCTAATATACTGGTCTTTGAAACAAAGCAGACGTTCCAATGACACTTTCTTACTCCTTAAATTCTTAAGCTCTTCTTGTAACGTTAAACACCAATCTCCCGTCGATTGAAAATATGCTATGGTTTCAGCTGATTTGGCTTCAAAGAGCAAGCGAGCAGAATCATAGGACTGTTGCAAAGCAGGTCCGGACTCGCTCAGGAAGGATTGCACAACAGTAATCTCTTCCAGGCTCAGTTTTGTAGGAATCGACTGTCTTGTGCTTGAGCTAGGCGATTCTGGAACAATGTGAAATTTGGTTGGAGAATCTTCCTGGAACCGTGAGGGGTTAACGCTGCCAGGAGAGGTGATAGATTGCACATGTGGTTTATTTTGGGGTTTGGAAACCTTGGGCAATCTGCTCTGGGAGTTGTTTTGCGAGGATGAGGTGGTCTCAGGCTTAATAACGGGTTCCTCCTGTATTGACCTTCTTCGGACGGGAGACAAATCTCGAGGAGAGTGAGCGGATGCTTTAAGAGATAGTTCCGGTTGAGTTTCCAGGGAGCCGTATTCGTCCTCCTCATCATCCTCGGAATCTACTACCATACGTCTCTTATTACTTTGCGGCCTAATCGTTGAAGTATTATCTTCTCCAGAGTTGCTGCTCTTCTTCTTTTGCGGAGAAGGGCTTGGCTTCTGACTCAGGGGTGCTTGAGCAGGTGGCATCGTTTCAGAAGGAACCCGGCTGAAAGATTTACGTTTCTTGGTTTCGGTCTTGATCCTGGTCTCGGTCACGTAGTACTCTTCTTCATAATCTGCAGCAAATGCTGCCATTTCCTCATCACCGCTTTGGCACCACTGCGCTGGTTCCTCAGGTTTGTTTTCTGTTTGTCTCTGTGCAACGGTCGAGTAGGGAGGAGGTGGATCATCCAGAATAGCATCAATCGAAGTAAAATCTCCAGAGGCTGCGGCTTGAGACGAGGGTTTAGGTACGTTTATCTTGTCCCTCAAAGAGTGCGGAAACGTATTTAGATCAGCCTCGAACTCTTCACTTTTCCGCTTCTTTCCTTTCTTGACAGGGGCGGGGCTTGACGACACAAGCTCTTCAGAATCTCCGGTTAAATCAATGGCATCTATATCTTTCCAAGTTGTTATTTGGCCTTTCGGAGTGCTGGGGATAGATCCGACACTGGAAGGAGCGGGGTATTGGTTCTTTGTTGGATTGGCCTGGCAAGCGCGTTGTTCGCTGGCACAATTATCTATATGACAGATGAGCTAAGTTATATCGATTTATGTAGGAATTTTCAGGTCTTTACCGTCATTCTGAGTCGCAAGACGAGCCTTATTTGAAGGTGGGCTGGACACATTCGCTGAGTGTAGATGTACATTTTGGAGTACTAGTCTAGGTTTTGCTGCAGAGCCAGGAGCAGCTCGCAGTCTGGCCATATCTTGGAGTGTTCGGGTCGAGTTGAGCTGTGACTGTGACCCGGTAGTGGATGGTGGTGGTCGTGGAGGTATTGGTGCAGTGGATGGCGGTCGCACTTGTACTGTCTGGATAGCATTGTCCAAAGCGGCCTCAGGACTGGAGGTAGAGGCCTCTAGAATTGGACTGGAGTTCAGCGGCGCCTCTGGAACGAAAGGTCGCGGGGGTGCGAAGGGTGGAACGAAGGGCTTTTCGGTCAACAGCCACTCGAGGTGCTCGTTCAGGTTATTCCTCGTCATTAGAGCCGAGCATCATTGGTGCAGGTGTCCACATCGAGTCTCAAGAGAGCACTCTATTCTTCTGCCGGTCTGGTAGCGATGTTGATTGAGAATAGTACTTGATGGCGGCGTCGGTCGTCAAGTCGCGTTCCTCGAAAACGCGCCAAGCCTTGTTTCCACGTGATATTCGGAAAATTGACTTCTCATCTGCACTCATATCTTGAAGACAACACCTTTAGGCTAGGTAACTTCAGTTATATATTTTGAAGGTAGTAGCTAGTTCAATGCCGGAGTGTCTTCAAATTCATTGTTGACAATCTTTTTTTAGACTCTGCACGATGTTCCAGGATCAGGACGGGATAAAAGAGCTATCAGCCGCCATTGCAGAACTTCATAATGGCTCCAGGCCCAATACTGTCTTGCCTAGCGATGGTTGTTTGGCCCAAGCGCGCAAGTCCTTGATCCAGACTTTGCCTGAAGCTGGTCTAGGAGTGCAAAAGGCTATCCGGCATCTGATGGAAGAAGTTGCATCCGGATTCAATGCTTCGAGTCGTTCTTCGAACTACTATGGTTTTGTTACAGGCGGATCCACAGAGGCTGCTACTCTTGCGGATAATTTGGTGACTGCATATGATCAGAATGTCCAGGTTCATCTTCCCAAGGAAACAATTGCAACGGAGGTGGAAGATAGAGCTCTCTCACTGTTATGTGAGTTATTGAAGTTGGACCCAGCACAATGGCAGCATCGGACTTTTACCACGGGTGCTACAGCTAGCAATGCCGTTGGCCTAGCATGTGGGAGAGAATATGTAATTGCAGAGGCTGGCGCCACTCGAAACAGCTCGAACGTGAGCGTTGGTCAAGTTGGACTTTTTGAAGCCATGCATCAGGCTGGTTTAGATAAGATCCAAATTCTGACCACGGTGCCGCACTCATCTCTTAGTAAAGCTGCAAGTTTGGTTGGCCTTGGACGTACCTCTGTCAAGACCATTGGAATGGAAAGTAGTCCTCATAAGTTCAACATGTCACTCCTAAAGAAAAATCTCCAAGCTCCAGGCACCGCTTCGATCATTGCCATTTCTTGCGGAGAGGTTAACACGGGGCTGTTTGCTACCTCTGGAATAGAGGAGATGCAGCAACTGAGGAAATTATGCGACACTTATGGTGCCTGGATACATGTCGACGGAGGTGAGTGACTTGGAGTGTAGAATGGATGTGATACCCTGACTCAGCACTACCATATGATTCATATTTCCCATTTTTACATGCCTTCTTAATTCTATAATATTTTCTTACACCAATCTATGCTACGCTAATGTGAAGAAGCATTCGGAATATTGGGAAGAATCCTAGATGCTGCAGACTACACTGAGATAATACGAGGTTGTGAAGGGATGGAATTGGCGGACTCCATCACAGGCGATGGTCACAAGTTGCTAAACGTGGTTTGTTCCCAGACCCCACTGCTTCACTAAAACGCCATTGGCCTCTAAGACATTATGCAGCCGTATGACTGCGGTTTCTTCGTCAGTCGTCACAGAGACCTCGCACAGCACGTTTTCCAAAACCCGAACGCAGCCTATCTAAACGCTGCACCGGCCAGCGACGCCATCCTCTCGCCTCTGAACATCGGCATTGAGAACTCCCGCAGACTTCGCGCCCTTCCGGTCTACGCAACACTGATAGCCTACGGCAGTGCTGGCTACCGCGAGATGCTCGAACGTCAGATTAGCCTAGCTCGCGGTATCGCAAACTTCGTTCTATCCAGCCCGGACTACGAGTTACTCCCTCAGCTTTCTAAGCCTGCGGAAGAAGTTCTAGCTACCATCTACATAATTATTTTATTTAGAGCAAAAGATGAGGCATTGAACAAGGAGCTCGTGCAGAGGATCAATGCCACATCTAAAGTTTACATTTCTGGGACGGCATGGGACGGTAAGCCAGCTTGCCGGTTTGCTGTGTCGAATTGGAAAACGAATGCAGCAAAGGATCTATCGTTAATCAAAAACGTTCTTCAGTCAGTGGCCCAAGAGTGGGAGGCATCAAAAAACAAATCCTGAACAGAGAGAGGAAATATGCGGTAGAAGGCAGGAGTTCAAGAAGTTCAATTAATTTTTATCCAGCATGATGACAGGACATTATGGAGGCTATGCAGGCGTCAAACAGGCAACCTTTCTCTTCACCATATCTACTATATTACAAAAGTTTCTAGAAAATTAAAGGCGCAAGATTCTCATTCCGTCTACCTTCGAGGCGTACAAATCCTGCTTAGCCTCCCAGTCTCATCATCGCCAGTGGCTTGGTCTGTATGATTCGCTCTGAAGTCCTTCAAGCGCTCGTCCAAAACTCGCATAGCTTAGCAACAAATAATAGGATGGTGCCACCCTTTTTTGCGCGTACTTTTCTATCAACGGTACATAGGACACCTCATAAGGCGTCTCAACCTGACCTCCTCGACCTCCTCCAGCCTCCCCGCCTCCCCAATGGCCGGGTTCGCCCCGCTGCCAGGCCTGAACTGGCCCGTTCTACGACTCGCGAAGCAGCACTATCTGTAGCCACTGGGGCCTGGATATCGGCCCGCGCCAGCGACAAAGACGGCGGGTTTGCAGGCTGAGAGGTGCGAAGGCGGGACGAAGAAAATGAATTCGAAGCGAGGAAAGGCCATGGAAGAGGGATTGGTAAACAGTTAAAGTTAAAATGGATTTGAGATGTTTGGGAAAGATTGTGATATCCGGCGTCGTATGCTGATGGAGATAAGTGGCAGTCGGTTTGGGGTCACCTAATAAATCAGACCCATCGTGGATCGCTGGTGTGAGCCATTATAATATAGGGCTCCATGAAAATCGGCCTCTGCACCTCCACGCGGTGGAGCCCGGGCCTGGCAGACAGCTATCAGCGTTCCATCAGGATCGTGCCAATAGACTGCCAGAGCAAACGCAGAGACGTGTGTACGGCAGCGCAGCGCAGGCGTAGCGACGTGGTGGTATCCCTTCGACCACTGAGTTGCGTCCAACGTTATCGATAAGGATCTAGCCAATTATATGTACTTCTGGACGCCAGCGGTCGAAGGGATACACCTCCTCCCCCTAACACTTTCTACCTACCTCCCTCCCTCCCTGCCTCTCTGTCTGCCTCCTTATCTACCTCCCGCCCTGCCTCTATATCTCTCTTTTAGGTTAATTATCTTTTACTTTTATATACAGTTACTAATATAAAGCTTAGGGAAACAAAATATCAAACGGGGAACGAGGAGAGAAAGGTGTAAAGGTACAATGCTAGAGTCAAAGCTAGAGCTAGAGACGCGGCCAGAGACACAGCCAGAGTCAAAAGAAATGGTGGAGAAGGAACAACGGTAGAAGCAAGAGGATGCGCATAAGGTAGAGTAGGTAGAGCAGGTAGAGCTTATATAGTACGGTAACTTTTGTAGTAGAGAGTATATATACATATGTAAATATGCATGTAAATGTACATATATATAGATTTAAAATATAACCCAAATTAACACTAAAAATAAACTCAAATTCATTAAATCTACCCACAAAATGCGACTCTTAGATACCGTATGGCAAAACATAGAAGAATTACTGCTTAATAGCAACGCCAATGGATGTCAAATATGCACACCTCCCCTTCTGATCCTCCAGCACCGTCTCCATAGCTGTCGCGTTTGTCTGGAACATAAGCCTCTGGTATCCATCTGGCGTCCATGCTCCCCACTCAGGCGTTCCTGGCAGTCTGTAGGTATTTGGGTCAAAGCTGCGGATGAAGCTCGTCCAGTACGCTTGCACCACGGGCACAATCGCCGCGTTCGTGGTGGAATAGCTAGCCGGCGCGTAGCCGTTGGTGTTCTCGGGTCCCCAGATGGCGCCGACTTCAACTGTGTGGGTGACACCGTAGCCGGCTGCTGCGTAGGCCTGATCGATAACGTTCCAGCGGTAGTTCCAGTTGCGGGAGACGCCGTCGTGCGCGTAGACGTTTGAGATGAAGATACCTGGGCAGATGTACCTTTGCTCCCCATAAGCGTTACTCACTTGACGCCAATATTTGCCCGAATCGGGGTACTGTTCTGCAACGGGGTAAAGCGAGTTGATAGTGCGCAGTTGCTCAAAGGTCAAGGCGGGAAATTGACTCTGGAGGAAGGTGTCAGATTGACCGATTGTGCTGGTGTTTTTCGGGGTGAAAATGGTGCCTTCATTGGTATCGTCGCTAAATCAGTATATTAGCTTTGATCTTATGCAATGTTGATGATGGCGGACACGTGAGGGGCCACTCATTTAGTCCTTGCCTCACCGATTGTATTTTAGACAAACGTTTGGAGGCATCTAAACTGGATATATAGAAGAGTTTATACCTGTCTTGTATCTCAGAGCCCCCTTGCAAGCACACTATTCAGGGAAGCCCTCCTACTTCTCCTGGGCGAGCGGCCCAAAAAGAGAGAAAAAGAGGAACAAAAGCACGCCTTAACGGCGATGGGATAGTGGGTAGTAGATTATGAGACAGTTTTACATACCCGAAAATTGCAGGAAGATGCACAAACCGTCCTTGCTCAAAGGCTCCATATGTGTAGTTTTGGACGAAGTCGTTATCAATCACAGGGCCGTACATAAATAGAGGGGCTACCTGAGCGCCCGGAGATGGAGTGTTGTAGTTATTTTCCTGGAGAAACGTTGCACTTAAACTTCTTAAGCAGGCAAGAGTATCTTCTTCGTCGACGCAACCTGTCCGGATAACCAAATTGTCGTACTGGTACTGGCTCTCTTCAACGTTCAGTATGGCTCCAAATGACTGTGATTCTGCGGCTGTGGCGTGGAAAAGGCCGTCGTCTCGTCTTCCGTAAGCTGTTAGGTGGAGCGTAACGGATGCAGCACCTGCACTATCGCCGCCTATGGTGACATGATGCGGGTCTCCTCCGAACTATAGACGGTGTCAGCTCGATTTGCATTTATGAATGCTATTAGATTCTGATAAAGATACAAACTCGAGTACAGAACCAAGATTAGATATAGAGATTATGGCATTTGCGAGTTGAATGTAGCGCCGGGAAGTGCTCTGAGGCTTCTTGGTAAATACCAATTGGCTTCTGAGTGCATGTTAAGGGGTTCCTCAAAGGTACTTATCAACTCCAGTGCGGTTCCCTCGCCAAAGAGCAGAATTTAGATAGGAACGGATCTTTCTTCAAACCTACCCTGCTCCTGATCCCCCTCTTTACAAAAAACAAGTGTAAAATTCCTATTTTGCAAACCAAAGCATAACGTAATACACTAATGGAACGACAGATCTGCTTTTATGACTTACTCTACTAATGTACTTCTGCAACCACTCCAACGCTTTTCTCTGGTCTTTCAATCCGTTGTTTACACTGCCGCCAGCCAACACTTCCCGGCTTGCCAAAAATCCATATGGACCAACTCGGTAATTGAAATTGACCACAACAATATTCATCCCACTAGCCTTTATCAACCCGCTTCCATTATAGTTGGCATTCCCGTTGGCGTTAAATCCGCCACCTTGAATGAAGAAGTATACCGGGAGCTTTGACTTGGAGGTCGCGTTAGTTGGCGCATAGACATCTAGGAATAAGCAATCTTCTGAAGTGGTATTATCCGTGGGGCTTGCACCTGTACCCAAGCATAGCAGGCCATGCTGGAGCGCAGTTTGGTTAGCTATGGAGAATATGGGTGAACTTTACTTAGTACCTCATTGGCTAGCTGAATAGAGCTATCTGAAGGTGGGTCCTGAGGAGCTGCGAACCGCAGACTCCCAATTGGAGGCGCAGCATATCGTATTCCTAGCCACTGGGAGATGCCATTTGGCAATGAAGTCCCTTGATATCGGGTATAAGAGACATCGACGAGAGGATTAACCGCCTGGACCCATCGTAAGGAGATTGCAACGGTGAAGAAAATTCCGCAGAGCATCGGTTGTTGACTAGCAATGTTGATAGATATGCATAGGAATGTGCGAGTCCATTGCACGAAGGCCGGATTTTAAGGTTATTCCTAGATTTACATTTGCTGACTCGGATCATGCGGAGGGGTTTCCGTTGTTGATTGCCTTTCCCTGCATTCCGTGCGCGATATAATGCGGATAAGGTCCATATTCTGAGCTATACTAAAAACAGAATGCAACGAGGGATAGCTAGCGGGGTCATGAGAGCAAGAAAAGGGACCAATAGAAAACAGCCGATACATACTATAAGATTGGAGGATATTTTGGTACATCGCGGCGAAAGTTTGCCCGAAAGGACGGTGATAGATAGGGAACAAGAACTGGTGGAGGATAGACCAAGAAGACGAGCCAAGCCAGCCACCAGATTTACTAACCGCCCTCTTGAGATGATGTCGTGTAATGCTTTGCTGTCTCTTGTCATACCTTTTTCGCTAAAGACAGAAATCTGGACTAAGCCTGGACTTTATCGAATAATTTTGTAGAAGTCCGTTGGACGCAGTGCGTCTACGAGTGTAGTATTCGTCCAGGAGCCATGCGCTCTCTCCGAGCCACCCACGCCACTCTAGTGCCCTGTATTCTGCCATCTTCAACACGGACCCACGATCTTCCTTTCGCTGCTGCATAAGCCCTGAGAGCTGGGACTACTAATCCCATAAACAGTGACGCCACACCCCCATGCTTCGCATCTGCAATCCCTCCATCACACTACCTTCCGTGCTACTGCGGCAGCGAAATTCGCACCGCTGGATATCCCACCTACGATATAGCCTTTACTGTGGTGTACACTAGCGGGAAGGGAATGCTTGAGGGCGAAGAGGTACGAGGGACAGACGATCTAACAGTGCGTAGGTGGCGATGAATCCCTGAGGTCAGCCTTGAGATCCAATGTCGTGAAACAGCTCAGTCAACGGTGCCATGCAACCTCTAATTCCATTGACGAATCATCTGCGAAATTTCGCATGCTATGCTGACAATTAGATGACAGGAACCTGAAGAAGCAGCTGAAAGAGATGGAGACTGTCAAATGCTGTCAGATTTGAAAGGGGTATATGGCCCCCAAAAAATTCGGAGACAGGTCCCGCCGTCATTATCTTCCCAATTTCCTCGTTGTCCACTGTCCACACACCAGAGTGGTTTGCGCAAAGGAGAGCATGCGAGGGGCGAGGGCTCGAGATTAGCGCAGGACATTTCCCAAAATAGGGCTGGTAAGGAGCGGACCATTGGCCGGATTTGGGGCCAAGACGGCAAAATAACGCTTGGTTGCGGGGTTTCCGCAGCAAAACACAATATAATTTGACACCCATGAACCCTTCAAGGTGCGGCTCCTGCCCATCAACGTTGCACAGTAAGCCCGGGAGGGAAGTAGGAAACCAGGAACCAGATCCCTCCGGGAGGCCTAATACTGCTAGCCTGGCCAGCATCTATTGTTTTAATACCCACCATGCCGGCCACTCTTACTCGTGATACCCTGGGGGACTGTCCACCCTCGAGTTCAGTCAACGGATTTCTCAGGATTCTGCCTCGCTATGGAGGATTGAGTTGGATTATAATTCCACAGTACTTTCACTTAAGGTCGCTGTCTTCTTGGGATGGTTAGCACGTTTAGAGAACATGAAGTTTGTTATTTTCTTTGGATGGATCGCGCTCGCGCATGCGGCAGTAGGTGAGTGTTTTCCCCGAATTACCTACATGTAGATAAAATATTGATAATTATTCCAGAGTCGTTTAATTCAACTAGTAATTCTACCAGTCGTTCCTATTCCTCATCTCTATCCTCGTCTACTTCGTCCACTACGTCGACAACAAGTGATATTGGCCATTTCATTCTAAATGGCTTAGGACAAACTGTCACTACTTTGTCTTCATCCTCGAGTCAGCCTGCTGCGTCCTCGAGTGAACCTGCCGCATCGTCTACATATACCTCTGCCAGTACGATCATTACCTCTACGAATTATTCCAGTACTCCAGGAGCATTCTCAAATCAATCGACAATTACAAGCCAAGTGCCCTACACCAATCCTTGGGCAGGCAACTTTTCTGGAACTCTGCCTCCAAATGGAAATGGTAAGACCTTTTCTATCTTACTCAATTTCTGCGTGTGCGGTTGATCTAGGAGACTTCTCATTTTCATGTTTCACGCTGGGCTCAAATTCTGATAAGAGAACAGGCAGCCTGTATGCGTGGCAATGCCAAAACCTATGGTATTCATACACGTCTATAAATACGGATTATATTACGGCTACCAATTCATTATACTACATAACGTCGACTATCCGAAGCGTAACAGTGACTATCATTTCAACCTACTACTCCACATCATTTTACACTTTATGCGACGGCCATCCACGAGTCATCGCATCAGAACCAACTGCGACTTCAACCACGATCCTTCTCCCATCAACCACGACCATCCTAGCCGAAGGACTTTCAGTGGCATCGTTTCTAGACCCTTCATGCACCGTCAACTATATGGATTGCAGTGGCCTTTGGACTACATACTGGTCGGCCTCCAGCGTATACGCGGCTTATTCTTTTGAAGCTGCCAACACAGTGGTATCGTTGGGACCAGGTGCCTCGTATCTGGTTGTCAATGGGATTACGACGACATATCCGGCACCCGTGACGGCAATGCCTACGATCTCTATTGGAACTGAGGAAGTACTGCCATACTACGGCGGTGGTTGGACCTGGATCATCGTCACCACTCCGCCTCCAGGAGGTCTATTCCTTGAGGATGGATATACACTCACTCCGGGAGGCGTTGTGACAATTGAGCATAGCGTCTCGACCACGGCCACGCCATATACGCCCCACTGTAACACTGATGCGCCAACCTGCACACCCGGGGCGCGATGTATGATCGACGGTGATAGGGTCCAGCTCTTCTTCTTCCCTCCACAGACGAACGTATCTCGAGATATGTGTGCGACAGCCCCAGTTGGTGGTGGGATTACGAGCCGCCCCCCAACGAACCTAAGTAAGTACACTCAACTTTCTTTCATTATTGCCAACGCATGGGGTATGAAAGGCGTCGAGCCGCGGGCCGTTTAGTGGTGATGCGATTGGTGCATAATTTCTTGGTGAAGATCACCGGGAAACTTTTTCTCGATGGCATAAGAGATATTCTACATATTCGCTGTAATATTCATCTAGAGAAATGCTAACCGCTATATCAAATAGCTTGGACTCCAATTACAACAGGGCCATACACGGTTCTACCGGGGGATACAACATGGTACTCCGGAAACGTCTACATCTCTCTGGAACACATTCACGCCTATTGCAACTGGTCAAGCAGAGCAGTAGATGTTGGCGGCGACCATTCTGGCGAGTTTCTGACGCTTGCTCCATCAGAAGTCTACAGCCAGCGAGCCTATCCGATCACGACTGGGCAATACTCAGGAATGATCGGCTTCGACGATTATGCATACTCTTTCAACTGGGCAGACCTGGCGTCTCCTTACCCATGGAGCGCTTGGGATGCTTCATTTGACTGTGTAGAGGAGCATTGCTCCATAGTCAATGGCAGCTACAACCCTTGGCTTGCAGTGCCCGACGCAATACGTAGGTTAGATCCGAGATGGGCAACTTGCGATCTTAGTCTGTATGGATTGTATGATCCGCCAGTAGCGGTATCCTCGGTGGGAGATATATTTGCTACATCGACATTTGTTCCTCAGTCAACACCAGCAACCCCTCCTCAGGGACCGCAGTCGATAGCGTCGCCGACTAACACGCCACCAAAACCGAAAACTACGCAACTTGGTCCTCTAGGAGGCTTTTCAGCGCAGCCTTCTCTTGGAGGTGGTAGCCCTGAAAATACAGCCCAGCCAGCCGACCCTAAGACAAGCGATGCTCAAGGCATTCCGCCGCAAACCGGTGGCGGTAATGGAGGTAATCCTGGCCCAACAACAATCGCAACTGTCGGCAGCCAGCCGGTTGTGGTTGATCCCTCAGATCCAGGCGGTGTGGTTGTTGGTGGTTCCACTCTCAAGCCAGGCTCTCCTGGCACGACAATTGCAAACACGCCTGTATCGGTCGGCACAGGAGGCGTGATAATCGGTGGATCCACTGTCGCTATCCCACCTGCTTCTCCCCCTATTGCTACTGCCGGAGGTTTACCAATTGTTACTGACCCGTCAGCCCCAGGTGCGGTTGTAGTAGGCGGTACAACTCTCTCAGCAGGCGGGCCTGGTACAGTTATCGGTGGTACCAGTGTATCCGTCCTCGATCCTAGCCATGTTATCATCGGAGGGCCTGGTGGTTCCACAGTGTCCATTCCTGGAGCAGCCCTAACACCATTCACAACGGTTGGTGGTCTGCCGGTGGTAACTGACCCCGCGAGCCCCGGCACGGTAGTTGTAGGAGGACACACTCTCTCTGTCGGAGGCCCCGGAACCGTCATCGATGGCACAACTCTCAGTGTCCTGGACCCAAGCCAAATCGTCGTCGGCGGACCTGGAGGGACCTCTACCGTCGCCATTCCCACCCCAGCACCAACGTCAGGTGTTATCATCACTGCTCCGAACGGCCAAGTCCTCACGGCGACCAATTCCGGCGGAAGCGTCGTGGTCGGCGGAGTAACGCTTTATCCCGGCGGTCCGGCAGCGACGCTGCTAAACGGTCTCGTAGTATCGGACGCAACGAGCGGCCTAGTTATCGGCGGGAGCTCAACGCTCCTCTTCTCCTCGCTGGCACCCGCGCCCACGTCCGGGGCCGCCATCACGCTCGGCGGCCAGGTCTACACAGTCACGAACTCAGGCGGCAGCGTGATCATCGGGTCCCTCACGCTCTCGCCTGGCGGACCGGCGTACACGATCTCGGGCGTCGTGGTTAGCGATGCTACGACGGGACTGGTGGTTGGGTCAACGACAGTGCCCTTCTCGACTCTGCCTGGAGCAACGGCAACTGGGCCGCTGCAGTATCAAGGCAGCGCGACTGAGAAGGGAGTAATGAGTTTCGCGGCATTGTTCGTGGCGTTTGTGGCGGCGCTGGTGTGTATATAATGGTATGATGTGTACAGATAGCGCCGGGGTGAAATGGTTTAATGTATAGATGAGAATATCTGGACAGGAGCATGAATGAATTGTATAATTCTATGGTGAGAGAGTACATCTCGATCCAAGGCTTGCCTTAGCTAGTCATTGCTGCCCAACATGTGTTCGCGATGAAGATCTAGGTCTTTCATGCAATAGGCTTACCCGGGACAAAAAGTGTAGACATTGGAGAGGCGTCTCGAGCAACTTCCAGCGCATTCCAAGCAGAAATCCGTCAAGGAGCTAACGCCTCTGGAAGCCCGAGGTTAAAGGTGTACGGATTGCAATAGCCTCGCTGACCCTTTGAACTCAATCAATAGTGCAACTTCCAAGCCTTTCATCCCACATTGTCCAAGCCCAAACAGTACGATCGCTCGATGGCAATGGGCTGCACATGAAAGGACAGATTTACTTGATATGCACTGTGAAACCTGGCATTCCCACTTTACCATAGCTAAAAACGCACCGCCCTACGCAACGCAGTGGGGCCCTATGACATCATATGCGAGCGAGTTCCTGAGTGGCTTTCACCGCCACCCCCGGGACTATCCAGCCAATGGCGATGTCCAGTGGCGATGTAGCGATGGTATGGAACGCGATCTAACTTCTAGGAGGCTCTGGAAACGGACTATGACGAAGAAACGACGTCTGCGACCGCAGGCAAGTTTTACCTTGGTGAATTCGTTGAATGCGGAAGGCATGACCTATGACGTACGACGAAGGAGAGCAATACAAAAAGAGCTGTCCTTCTGCCAGTGAGCTTCCTTCTCCATCAACGAACAGCAAGCCTCTTCTACAACCTCAATCAAATATTCAACAACTAAAACTACTTTCCAATTCCGTCAATAAACATGTCTGATCCAGGACGCAAGGATTTCTCGACCAGTATGTCTTCATTCCTAGCCAGCTTTGAGTTTCAAGCTAACAGCAGCAACAGAGATGGAGGAGGAGATGACTCCAGACTCATCCAAGTCTACCCAGCAGAAGCTGAAGGAGACTTTTACCAGCACCGGTGATAAGGTTGCTCGGTATGCTTCCCTCACTTCTGCTTTTCTTAAACCAGATACCTAACCCTCCTCTAGTGGCATCCAACCCGACGGCCAGAAGTCCACCACCCAGGATGCCAGCGACAAATTCGGCCGCTCCAAGGACGAGCACGTCCACGGCGGCAGCGGCGAGAGCATCGTGGACAAGGCGAAGAACGCTTTCGGCCTCGGCGACAAGCACTAGATTCGGCGATGGAGTTTCATGAAGTCATGACTAGTGGAGCCTGAGATGGATTGGACGACTTTTTTTCCTGAATTTGTATTATGATGCCAACATAACATAATCATCGGCGTGGAAGGATGAATTGAGCTCTTATTCATACTCAAACAAGCTTGACTCTGAATGTGATTATAAAAATGACTTACTATCCACGGAGCGTTACCACAAATATCCCAGAGCTTGTGCATTATCGTGGCTTATGCAATCCACTGACGATGGATTATAATGTTGGGTCATTCATCCGTCTCCACATCGCCAGCATCTGTTCGTTCTATCAGCCACCATGTTTGTCGCCCACCAGATAGCTCCTTTGTACTATGACAGTTGAATTAAGCATACGATGATGAGTAGAATGGGTACTTGGTGCTTAAGGCACGAGAGCAACACGTAAAAGTATTTCCGCATTCGTTGGCAGAGCTGTTCTCCTCGCAAGCCTGACGCTGACCATATTCGCGGAGAGCAGTTGCTCGAGAGGATGAGGCTAGAATGCTGCTGATTGGACAATGCGATACTCACGTGGTTCATTAAACACGAGTTACAACCAGCTCGAAGATCCTAGCAGCAATTGCAAGCTCTGGGCGTCTCAATTTGACACGTCGCCATGGAGCATTCGAGCCCCTTAGCTGTTGTCTGCGGCTGCAGGCGGAAACGCCACCTTTTCGTCCCTCGTGCAGCGGAGAGTAGATCCAAAGATCTGAAAATCGTGACCGGTAGGCAATGAGCGGAATGATTGGCATATGCTGGAGCTTGGGCCGGATGACGTTGCAGATTGTCGCGATGCGAGCGTTGCCGGGTTAGCGGACGTGTTTGTATGGCCCGAGAGACACCCAACCTCCAGATTTCCAGCCACCAGTACCACCAGCCTCACCAATTTTTCCACCAACAATTACTACCACCACCACCCGTTACTGTTGAAGGGAAGCATTCCATAAGCCAAACACTCTCTCCTCTACCCATTACTTTTTGCAGAAGATTTGTAGTTCTGACCAGCAAAAGTTCCAGTTGTTGATTCCGACCGAAGCTCTGCGAGTACATCGACCTCGATCTCAACCAAACCACCTCCAATCTCAATTGGGCACCGTCGAGTCTCGAAACAGATACACTAGCCTTCCGATCAATCGCTCGAAGCTTACAATCTTTCGTCCGACACATTCTTTACTTCTCCATCGCGTTCGGGCCGCCGAACAAAGCGACTGCATTCCTCCCCCTAGCATCCTCCCGGCCCTTCGGGAGCCGTTGGAGAAACACCACTGGACCAGTGGAGCCCGTAGCGGCAGGAGAGTAGCACAGCACACATGGCGAATCTAAGGTTCGCAGTTAGCATGCAACGTTGGTTTCCCATGCCCCATTTCCTGGAAAGGGTCGGGAATGGAAGACTAACAAATTGACACAGGACTAATACCGTTTCTGGGATATCACCATGTTCTCATGATACTCATCGCAGTAGCCATAATCCTACTATGTAAGATTTACCCGAATTTTCACGCAGAAAAGCTCCCTTGCTAATCATCCCCCAGCACTCCTCCTAGCAGGTTGCTCATCAACCTCGCCCTTAATCCCCGGCATCTTCCTCATTTCCATGTTCTACCAGCACTATACACCCACGTACGATACCTCGCAAGTCGACCCGGGCGTCACAGTCGCCATTGCCAACATTGTGGGCCAAGCCCAATTAGCAGTCCGAGTAGGCTACTTCGGCATCTGCGTCAGCCCAGACGGCGGCGGGTGGCTTTGTAGCAACAACGCAACGGCGCTGGCGGAGCAAGTTAGTGTGGATCAGGATCCGCTGAATCTGATCTGGGTCGCGAGCACGTTCAAGGACAGCATTATCTTCCCCTACCTGCTGTAAGTATACCCCCGATCCCCCACCCAACCCCGCCCAACCAGCCTACCCAGGAAAACGCGCTAATCGAGTGTGACGAACAGGATCGTCGCGATCATCCTCGCCTTCATAACCTTCATCCTACTCGCGACCTTCCCGGGCTGGCACGAAGAGCACGACCTGCACGGGTCCGAGGTCGACGTCAAGCCGTTCCCCTCGCGGCCCGTGTCGCAGGTGGCGCTGGCGCTCATCTTCATCGCGTCCATCTTCGTGCTCGTCAGCGTGCTCTGGCAGCACACGGCGTCGGTCGCCGCGGCCACGATCGCGCAGGACCTGGGCAACGGGTCCGTCAAGAGCGGCGTCGGCACCAGCGCCATGGTGCTCGGCTGGTTCGGCTTCGTGCTGCTGATCATCGTGACCATTGGCCTGCTCGTCATGATCCTGAGCATTATCGTGCTGGATCGGTTGACGGATAACGATTGAGCGTGTCGGCGTGGCGGGTTGATGAATCGTGCTTCGATTTGGATGTTCTCGTCCGAAATTGGCAGGGGATGCGCAGTTTTCTTTTTGTGCTTGGTTTTCAGCGACTTGCATCGGGTGGCAGGAGGGATACTGGCATACATACCCACCCCCCTATTTTACTTCTTCTGCTACGACTACTCTTCTCGACGGGAGAGTGGCCGGGCTTTTTGTACAGCGGCGACGGCTGAGCGGCCTGCGAAAGGGGCTTAGTGATGGCATTGTGGGCGTTTTTTTGGCTTTGGGATTTGGGCGCGTGTGATGAGCGCGGTACAACGAGCCGCGGATGAAAAGATCAGATGTCGATTGGATGATCAGACGCGATAGGATTGGATTGGATTGGATTGAATTCATGGATGGGATG
>Ga0307515_10003422_pt1 | contig 33407 bp, 27 predicted proteins | sample 17_EM_MG_FD_194513 | JGI IMG/M metagenome (GOLD analysis project Ga0307515, IMG submission 194513) | Populus trichocarpa ectomycorrhiza microbial communities from riparian zone in the Pacific Northwest, United States - 17_EM | ecosystem: Host-associated > Plants > Roots > Unclassified | place... | reverse complement strand
TCGGCAATGGCACGGACGTGTCCAGGGCCGGGTAACCGCAACCTTATATAGACGACTCGCACTCTCTCTGAGATCGCCAGCGATAATCTTACCTATCAACTACTCTATTATATTACCACATCCACGTGTGCAACCGTATCTTCTCATATACTCTCATACGCGGCCATATACGGATATACGGCCTTACATAAGTACTATTTCCTGCCAGACAAGTATGCGGAAAGAGTATTCTTAGAAATTGCTCCTGATCGATTCTTCTGTTTCTTATTCAAAGGTTTCAACAGAATCTTTCCCGACCTCGTACGAGACAATACACAAGGCCTTTGCTTCACAGCCCGCCTTTCTTTCCGGGACTCGTCAATAAACCTCTTGGCGCTTTGAATTATCAATGTAGCTCGATCTGACTCAGTTTCGGTACTCTCAATCTGGTTACTCTTATTGACTGTAGTGACCATTTGAGATAGTCTATCACGATGAACGCTACTCTCTTCGGTAATGATAACAGAATGTTACTGAAGCCTAGACATTGACCCCTCTCCCGAGGATAACTGCTCAACCTCTCTTATTGGTGCCTGGTACGCTTCCGAACGTATTAGTAACTTATCGATATGCATGGTGAATCCGTCTATAAGTCCAATGACGGAGGCTATCCACCAAACTATCTGCGCCACAAAGATGTACTGATTCTTGCTGGCGTAACAAATGATTTTCTCTAGCGCATATACTCTGACATCGTTTTCATTCTCAAATATTTAGGTCATTACTCGTGGTAATACCTATTGAAAGGTGCGGGGCTGCCGCTACACAAAGCCAATAGATTTTATATATAATGACTGGTAGATATAGGTATCATAAAAACATAATAATAAATAATGGTTTTCTTTTGCTGGTAGGTATCACTGTTTTATTTCGCCGGTTGAGCTCCCTCTTTTCATTGCCGGAACGTTGTGACCTCTTTATAGAAAGTTCTCGGGTTGTTACCCATGCACACCCATATTTCTTTCCCAGGGTTCTGATAGCAACGTGCTTTGCGTTTTTGATTCTTTATCATCCACATGCATGCTTAGGCAAGTCGGCACTTGCACCCGCATAGTAGAGATCGCCACGCATCCCAAAGGTTATCGTGTTCATGCGTGTGCAGTATTAATGCGTTACGCTTCAACTTGGACATCTCACACTGGTAGTGTTCTGTAATCGGAACGCTTTCCAACCTCGTGTACAGCGTTTTCCAGCTAATTGATTCTGCACTATGATTGCATCATAGCTTCACATAGCAGACAACCACTACTATGCCGATGTAGATTAAATGACACGCGCTCTTTCGTCTCTGAACAAAAGGCTCTTGCAGTTGCCATTCCTTCACAATTCAATGTGCGGGGATGCTTCAACCTCATATCAACAGTCATGCCATAATCTCTCAGTTACACACAGCTTAGGCCATGACTGTTCTCTTTGACTGGGGAGTGCCCAGTGCTCTGACATTAACTAGTCGGTCTAAAGATCCCAAGTTACAGCTTAGGCTAACAACTGCTGTGTCTGCAAATACAAACTCCTTTGTTCTACTCTGATCAGACATAATCACCCTAGCGTCGGAAATAAATCTGGTTGATAATCACACCCTTGCCAGGGTTTTACCCCTTTTGATCCGGCAGTGTAACTGCATCATCAAATCAGCTGCCGCAGCAATATGCTTTCAATGAATCCGCTAAGCCTAAACTCAATCAATCGAGACTAGTACCACTCATACCCCGCTAAAGGTAATCCTGACCGTAAGTTCTGAGGATGCCTAGGGTAGTCGTTTTGTATGTCACGTGGCCCTAACATTATTTCACTGACAAGTACCCATCACTGGTTATCTCAGGTTACGTATACTCTATTAGGAGAGAACCCCTAACATTACCCCGTTCTGTAGAATCGGTGACCCAATGATTGCTCCGTCTTAAGAAGTGAACTTACTAGCCTCAAGGGTCGAACACTCTGTATTATTACAGGCCGCTATATTCCCTTGGACTGTATATTTTGCCAGCAACCGCTCCTGCACATCAAGAGTGTTCATCTCTTTTTATTTCCATTTATAATTTGCCAACTTCATATCGTTTATCGTTGTTCAATGTTGTAACGTTTATCGTTCGACAACATTATACATTTATTGTTCGACAACATAATGTCGTTTTTTGGTTGTTTATCAAAGACTTATGGTTGATTCACATTGTAGTTGTTCATATCGTTTGTCGGGTGGTTTATCAAGGACGTATCATCGATTAACATCGTAATTGTTCATAACAGTTGTCAGGTTGTTTAGCAATTACAGAATATCACTTATTCTGTAATATTGATTCCTCCTCTTATCTTCCAACTCCTCGACTTCGAAACCTGTAAATTCACCCCCTTATCTAGGAACGGTGACCAAACGTTTGCTGCCGTCTTGTATTGCTGATTCATTCATTCCAATGGTACATATAATCTCATGATCATCCACTCCTTTGATATAATCTCAGGTACATATAATCAATCGATCATTTATCCCAAAGATCAAACTGAATACCATACTGGTGCATGGATTTTGTCTCAACTTAACATATGTCATATAACTCAACTACTGCAATGTTTTCTTTACGCACGGTGTTTAGGCTGTCAACGTATTGTACTACGATCGATACATATAAGTCATAATCCAAATGCTTTCGGAAATATCTCCAAATTTACAAGATATACTCCATACGATCAACTCTCTTCGCTGTGACAGTACCACCCGCCAGAGGGTCAGAGAGGACAGCATAGAATACGCCCGATATCATTTAGTCATGTTTCCTAACATTTCGACCCATAATGTCACTCATACTAATTGATAATTCAACTTGAGCCATACTCGAGCCTCATGAACAAGTTCAAAGGTAACATGCATAAGCCCTCATCTTATCATCTCTTAGTACTTGATCAATTATGTTATATAAGATGAAGGTATCTTAAGTCCTCATATGCGAGAGTACCTGGATATAACGTAGTATATATCCATCTCATTGTTGATAGAAAGTAATCCTTATCATAACTGTAATTAAGTTCGGATTTGGATAATCAATACTTAACTTATATTTTTCTTACGAAAACTAACGCCTGAAGACTTCATACATATCTTCGTTTCTCTTGTGGTAGGATGATCGAATCGAGGTGAGAATACCTGATAATACCATAACGTATTATTGTTTCTCTGTGTTGAAGATAATCGAAGTTAATCGAATGGAAGTGAGAATACCTGATAATACTATAACGTGTTATCGTTTCTCTTTGTTGAAGGTAATCGGATGAAAGTGAGAATACCTGATGTTACCATAACGTATTATGATTTCTCTTTGTTGAAGGTAATCGAATCAATGTGAGAATACCTGATAATACCAGAACGTCTTATCATTTCCCTTTGTTGAAGGTAATCAAATCGAAGTGAGAATACCTGATAATACCATAACGGATTATCGTCTCTTTTTGTTAAAGGTAATCGAATCGAAGTGAGTATTCCTGATAATACCATCACGTATTATCGTTTCTCTTTATTGAAGGTAATCGAATCGAAGTGAGAATACCTGATAATACCATAACGTATTATCCTTTCTCTTTGTTGAAGGTAATTGAATCGAAATAACCTAAGTACGTCCAAAACAAGTACTTTTACCCTCTTCTTTTTATGGCAAATCGCCAATTGCCATCAAAATGCATGGTTAAAACAGAATGCAATTCCTTAATCTTATATCGAATCTCAATTCCGACCATAATTCGCAATCCTAGGATATACTGATTTCATTTGCTTTTCACCCTCGAAAGGGATCTCTCTCGGTGTATACCATATTCAACAGAAGCTTTTATTAATCAAGATTTCAAATGACAACAAACAATGTAAAAACTTTAATTACTAAACTATTATACAAAGGTAATTTCGACGAATTAATATCGAAGATATAATTACCGAAGTAATATGCAAGGTAATATCGTCAAAATAATATTGCGGATACAAATCACCGAAGTAATATATACGAAGGTAATATCGTCGAAATAATATCGAAGATATAGATTACTGGAGTAATATGCGAAGGTAATATCGTCGAAATAATATCAAAGATATGAATTACGGAAGTAGTATGGGAAGGTAATATCGACGAAATAATATCAAAGATATCAATTACCGAAGTAGTATGCGAAGGTAATATCGACGAAGTACTATCAAAGATATAAATTACCAAAGTAATATATACGAAGGTAGTATCGTCGAAATAATATCGAAGATTGAAATTACCGAAGTAGTATGCCAAGGTAATCTCGACGAAATAATATTGAAGATATAAATGACCGAAGTAATATACATGAAGGTAATATCGTCGCAATACTATCGAAGATATAAATCACCGACGCAATATGCGAAGGTAATATTGTCGAAATACTATCGAAGATATAATTACCGAAGTAATATGCCAAGGTAATATCGTTGAAATAATATCGAATTAAGCAACCACCCTGGAATTGGTGATGGTAGCATTAACTTGCTTTGCACCATGATTTTTAACGTCAGCTGATGATCTTTTACAACTTTTCGTAAAGTGACATCCTAGACGTCTAACACAATTATCTCATAATCTGCATTAGATCTACACTCGCTCGATGTCCTATTGGGCTATTGATTACGCATGATGGCATCCTAAAGCTCATCATCGGGCTGATCCTCAAACCATTCCCGCGACTTAGTCTGCTTTGAGTCTCTTTTCTGTCCTTAAGACGACCACTGGTCATCTATTTCTGGTTCCTCGTATTCTTCTGCTATTTCCTCAGAATACTCATTATTTGCACCTTCTTCCTTCCATAACTGCTTGGCTTCTCTACGCTCTCTTTCGAATATTTTCTGGTAATATTCTTTGGCTTCATCCCAGCCACTATCAGGTCCTTCTAATAACCCTTGGTTGTAACATTCGGTATAACCGCTATCTTTTCCTGCGTTATACATCCTCCAATCGTGAGGTGTATATTTATCAATTTTCGCATATGCCACTTGAATATATTCTTTGAAATGAATTATCCATTCGTATTTTAGCGATAGACAGTTTTCCTCATAAAACCAATAGTATCGCATGAGCATAGATCGCTCAATAAGATTTCGAAATTGAATCATTACAATTGACAATGTAATAATGATCAATATATCGTAAAGTCGCTCCATCGGAGGACAAGTAAGATCTACCACTGGCTGCATTTTTCCGATGATTTATTGTCGTCGCGATAACACCACTCGGTCTTATCGTCTTCTTTGCAGTCACAATCCCACTTGTCTGCCCACGAGTGATAATTTTTTCAGTGATTTGTAAACACTATATCTTCAATTACAATCAATTCTCCGTTGATTGCTGATTGGCGATAGTATTCAACCCAAGGTTTAGGAGTCTCGGGTTCTTGGTGAAAAATTGGATCATTCCAATCGTTATCCGGTACTTCAGATAAAATCGTAATGATCCAACTGAATATCTCTAGAGGTTCGTATTCGAACAGACTAGGCGTATATCCGGCTAAGTCGAATATATTAATTATCATATGCCTATTTATTACGAAATATTATAATATCTGATATTTCGTTTGATATCCAGCCTTGTTTATAAAGGTGAACATTTTGTTCCAGAATATTTGATCCTTGGTAATATTCTGGCGTGTAACGATATCGGTTAAGATACTCGGATGTTGTAACTGGAATCCTAATTGGTATCGTGAGCGTAAAATTTGGTAATTTTGTAGCTGCAACTACCATATATCGTTTATTTGTTGACCTGAGTAAAATAGCTCCCGGCTTTTCAAGCCCTTGGTATGCTAAAAGCTCTTCCTCAGTCATATGTCATATAATACCCAGGAACGTACGGTCTTTATTTATCATACTGTTACTGGGGTGCTTCCACCTAAGTATCACTACTTACTTATATCCGAAGATACTTATAAGAGGATACTAGGTACACGGCCGTATGACCCTATTGTAATTCCTAGATAAATCTGGCGTTCAAATACTATCGGCAATATTATGTCTGTGCGTAATCTCCCAAACTCGTAAGTACTATTTCCTGCCAGACATGTATGCGGAAAGAGTATCCTTAGAAATTGCTCCCAATCGATTCCTCTGTTTCTTAGTCAAAGGTTTCACTGGAATCTTTCCCGACCTCGTACGAGACAATACACAAGGCCTTTGCTTCAAAGCCCGTCTTTCTTTCCGGGACTCGTCAATAAACCTCTTGGCGCTGTGAATAATCAATGTAGATCGATCCGACTCGGATTCGCAACTCTCAATTTCGTTACTCTCATTGACTGTAGTGTCGATTTGAGATATCCTATCAGGATGAACGCTACTCTTATTGGTAATGATAACAGAATAATATTGAAGCGTAGACGTTAACCCCTGTCCCGAGGATAACTGCTCAACCTCTCGTATTAGTGCCTTGTACGCTTCGGAACGTATCCGTAAGTTATCGATATGCGTGGTTAATCCGTCTATAAGTTCAATGACGGAGGCTATCCACCAAACACTTTGCGCCACAAAGATGTACTGATTCTTCCTGGCGTAACAAATGATTTTCTCTAGTGCATATACTATGATGTAGGTTTCGGTCTCAAAGGTTAAGGTCATTACTCGTGGTGATACTTATCAAAAGGTGCGGGGCTGCCGCTACACAAAGCTAATAGATTTTATATATAATGATAGGTAGATATAGGTATCATAAAAACTTAATAATAAATAATGGGTTTCTTTCGCTGGTAGGTATCGCTGTTTTATTTCGCTGGTTGAGCTCCCTCTTTTCATTGCTGGAACAATGTGATCTCTTCATAGAAAGTTCTCGGGATTTTACGCATGCGCACCCATATTTCCTCTCCATGAGTCTGATAGAAACGCGCTTTGCGTTTTTGATTCTTTATCGTCCGCATGCATGCTTAGGCAAGTCGGCACTTCAACGCGCATAGTAGAGATCGCCATGCATCCCTAAGGTTATCGTGTTCATGCCTGTGCGGCATTGATGCGGTACTGTTCAACTTGGACATCTCACACTCGTATGGTTCGGTAATCGGAATGCTTTCGAACATAGTTTAAAGTGTTCTCCAGCTAATCCATACTGTAGTAGGATTGCATCATAGGTTCACATCGCGGACAACCACTACTATGGCGAAGTAGATTGAATGACACGCGCTCTTTTGTGTCTGAACGAAAGGCTGTTGCAGTTGCTGTTCTGTCACAATTCAATGTGCGGGGATGCTTCGACCTCATATCACCAGTCATGCCATAATCTCTCAGTTACACCCAGCTTAGGCCAAAACAGTTCTCTTTGACCGGGGAGTAACCAGTGCTCAGACATTAACTAGTCGGTCTTAAGATCCCACGTTATAGCTTAGGCTAACAACTGCCGTGTCTGCAAATACGAACTCCTTTGTTCTACTCCAATCAGACATATTCACTCTAGCGTTGGAAATACATCTGGTTGATAATTACACCCTCGGCAGGGCTGTACCCCTTGCGATCTGGCAGTGTAACTGCATCATCGAATCAGCTGCCGCAGCAATATGCTGTAAATGAATCCGCAAAGCCTAAAGATAATCAATCGAGACGAGTACCACTCATACCCCGCTAAAGGTAATCGTGACCGAAAGTTCTTAGGATGGCTAGGGTAGTCGTTTTGCATGTCAGGTGGCCCGAAGGTTATTTCACCGACAAGTACCCATCACTGGTTATCTCAGGTTACGTGTACTCTATTAGAAGAGAACCCCTAACAGTCAAATCCCAGAATTCACGGGACTGATGCAGTGGCCTTCAGGTGGACCTGGGAGCACTTGGGAGCGCCGGCGACACGGCTGGGAGCGATGATCGCAAGTCTGCGAGCACCAATGGCAGGCCTAGGAGCGCCTGGGAGTGCTGATGACAAGACTCAGAGTGCTGGCGACAAGCCTGAAACCCTGCTGAATCACTGAAGAGCAGCCTGGGAGAAACAACATCTTCTTGGGGAACCCTCCTGGTGAGCCTGGAAATCATAGCTACTACTTATCCTTGAGAGATTTTTAAAACTCATGTATTCAGTTTGTATTCTCATCTATGTATCTATGTATCTATATAGCTACCCATATACACACAGGATATCTGGACTGGCTGTAGGCGGTGGGTGGGAGCAATTCGGGATGTACCTGAAGATGATAATTGAGTGAACACAGAGACATGCATTGAGGTGGTTATTGTGTGAACTGAGAAATGCACTTCGGGGCCCTGATCAAGCATGTTTGGCGATGCACTGGGAGGCCATGATTGAGTGAACTCAGAAATCCACGTGGAGGCCATGATTGAGCGAATTTGGAGATGCACTTCGAGGCCTTGATCGTGGGAACAGAAAAGCCGTGATCGAGTGAGTTTGGAAACGCACTTGGAGGCCCTGATCTAGCAAGATTGGAGGCAGTCGATAGAAGGCGCGCCCCGTGCTGAGTCGCTATCCGTCAGCTAGTTTGCTCCCAATGTTGGGAATGTGGCCGGGTGACTGTACCTCGGAGCTCTCATGGAGAGCTGGCTGGGGGCGGTCGATCTTCTAGGGACGCAGGCAGAACGCTGAAGCTACATTCTGGGGTCCACTCGTAATCGTGAGAATGATCGGAAGACACACAATCTTTGGTGGATGATGTACTATGTGTATTCTTGTACTTGGTGTATGCTGTACTTGGTGTATGCTATACTCAGTGTTGACTCATGAACATGGCATGGTGAGATAGAGAGGGATGACTTAAGTTTGTGTTCTGCGATGATGATAGAGAAAGAGAGATGAGGGATGAAGTTTGGAATGATATGGAGGATACCAGCGGATTTGAGAAATCAGGGGTGCAAGATCTCGTATCTGTGTTTATACCCGCTAGATCGGCATTATTGACTGGCATATCAGGAATCGTCAATCGACCCACACATGAAATTCTCTTAAGTCCCAGTTTCTCTAGATGACTTCCCTCATCTCCTGTCATCTCTGTCATTCTCCACCATTACGTAAGAAAACAAAGTTAGGTCATCCCTATCAATCTCTGTTCATGCGATGTTCATAATTTAACACCGAGTACACCATACACCGAGTACTGCATAAACTCAGCATTGAATCATCCCAACAGCAACTGTTTCTTGCTCCCAGCCAGTCTCTCATCTCTCATCTGTGGGCGGACCATGTTGTACACAGCACTCCACATTGCCACAATTACGAGATAACCAATGAATACAGTCTTAACTGCTGTCGCATCTCCCTGCCGATCTACGCCCTCCGGATCGACCACCTTCATGTACTCCTCCAATCTTGATCGATCATGGACTGCAAGTGCATCTCCAGACTAGCTCAATCACGGCCTCCAAGTGCATCTCTAAACTTGCTCGATCACTCCCTGCAAGTGCTTCCCTCATTTCAACTGGAGTTCTTTCTGCAAGTGCATCTCCAAAGTTGCTCGATCATGGCCTCCAAGTTGGCACGCTCATCACCTCCATGTGTATCTCCAAACTAGCTTCAGTATGGTCTTCAAGTGCATCTCTGAGTTCACTCGATCTCGGCCTGCAAGTAAATCTTTTTGTTCAACTTGATCTCGGCCTCCAAGTACATCACCAAACTCACTTCATCACGGCCTCCAAGGAAATCTCCCAGGTCACACGATCACAGCCTCCAAGTGAATCACTGAGTTCTCGCATTCTGCGTCGTCTGATACTCCTCTGATTATGCTCCAGTACAGTCTGCAGCCAGACTGGCCGTATGTAGGTATATCGAGATACTTTGATTGGCAATACATGCCATATATTGATGATAGTGAATCTTGTAACTGTAACAAAGACGAATCTGAGAGATGAAATGCCTTGTGGTTAAGGAACTCTAAGAACCACTGCTGTGAGAACACAGCACCAAGTCTCCCACAGAGCTGCCCAGAGGTCTCAGCTGCTCCCGAATTCTCTCGCTGACCTGCACAGAGGGCTCAGTTGCTTCAAACTTTGACTCTCCTATAAGACAAATGTCAAAGTATCCTGAATGCACCTCCACAACTGCATGTTCTTTCAGGAGCATCTGAGAATGCGCTTGCAGACTCTGAAAGCCCTTCACTTAGCTCCAGGGGGCCTGGGAGCATCTGCAATTACTTGGGAGCACCAGTGAGGTCTACCGGAATGTCTGGGAGGTGTGTGTGTGGCTTCCGGACCGATTTACATTTAGCTGATGTGGAAGTGGTTGATATGGTTGTGGTCAATCTTGAGGGCATCAATCTAGAGGCCATTAATCTGGCGGCCGTTAATCTGGCGGCAGTAGATCAGGAGGGTCGCACAATGGGCGCTGAGACTCTATTCATTGGGTAACCTGTCATTGTGACAATGTGGAGATTTGAGTACCACATGGTCTGCCAAAAGATAATCAATGAAAGACAGGCTGGGAGCAGGAGACAGTCAATCTAGGGATGATGCAATACCCAGTGTATACAGTACTCACTATACACCGTGCTTGGTGTAAGCAGTATTCAGTGTATACTGTGCTCGGTGTTAACTGATAATCATACCCCGGCGAGATAGCTAGGGATTACTTCAAATCGAGGTGGTTCGTGGGGGTAAAGTTGAGGATGTGACAATGAATGGTAATAGGAGATGAGAAATCAACATGAGAAACTTGGGCTTAGAGAATTTCATGTGCAAATTGATTTACATTACCCATTTCAGGAGGTACCAGTCCCAATCAAGTGGGTAATTACACCAGTACAAGGTCTTCTGAACCCAATGAGGCAGGTCTGGGGTTAGCAAAGGCTCTGGGTAACCCCCCAGTGGTCCGGTGTTTGACCGGTGGTTCGGTTCAGTTTGGTTCCAGACCTGACCAAAAACCCGACCCGCTCTGTCTTGGGGCGGTTGCTACCCGCACCGGACATAAACCTGCGGGTTTTTGTCCTGGATGGAACAAGCCCATGGTTCCAACTTTGCGATTTCTACATCTTTAGCCTCAATTCAGTATTTGAGTTGTGATCGTATCGTGACATGATTAGTACGTAGATTGTGCAGTTCTAACTATTCCTTCTCCTCCCTCTTTCAGATTTGCGATCCGACTGATATTGGTTGAGTGGTTGTGAAAGATGGGCAAATTTTAAGGCAAATTACCGGGTTTTCGATAGCACCTCAATGACTATTGGTCAGATCACAAATCTGAGATCGCGAGGTGAAAGAGCGGCTAGTACTGCACCATCTACGTACTGATCATGTCACGATACCATCTGAACTCAAATACCAAATTGGAGCCAAAGGTGTGACGTTGAAATGCCGGGTTTTTGGTGGTAAAACCGGCCCAATTGCAATGGTCCGGGTTTCCATGTGGTAAAGCCCATTGCAACGGTTCGGTTCCGGTTCCAACCCTAACCCGGAACCGTTTCAGAAGGTTGGAACCTTTGCTAGCACTAGGCAAGTCATACCCCTCATTCCTCATATCCGCTTATATTCTCCATATCATTCCCACCTTTATCCCCCATCTGACTTTCCCATCCACAACCCTACCATCCTCACATAACACAAGTTAAGTTATCCCTCTCTATCTCTCCATGCCATGATCATGATTTAACACTGAGTACAGCATACACCAAGTACAGCATGCACCTAGTACAACAGGATCCACCATAGATTGTCTGTCTTCCTTTCATTATCACGATTACGAGTTGATCCCTGAATGTAACGTTGGATTCCAGTGTGCTTCCTTATATGATCGACCGCCACCAGCCCGCCCGCCATGACATCTCAAAGCTAAAGTCACCTCATCACATTCCCATGGGTGCAAGTTAACCAATTGACAAACAGAGTGTTTGAAGCACCCGGCGCGCCTCCGATGGACCGCCTCCAAGTTCTTCTCCAGTTACGCTCATTCATATCCTGCCAGTGCGTCACCAAACTCCCTCAATCACATCGTCGGAGTGCCTCTCTATGTTAATTTATTCCATCACAGCCTTGCATTGTATATCCACACTCGGTCGATTACGGCCTCGATGTTGGCATGATCATCCCCTCCCAGTGAATCTCGAAACTTACTCAATCACTGCCTCCACGTGCATTTCCTAACTCCCTCCAATACGGCCTTCTAGTGCATCTCCAAACTGGCTCCATCAGGGCCTCAGAGTGCATCTCTAAGTTCATTGAAATTACAGCGTCCAAGTGTGGTACTTAACTCGCTCGATCATGGCCTCGATGTTTGCACCATCATGGCCTCCAAAGTCCACCTCCAAACTCGCTTGACTACAGCCTCCAACGTCATCTCTGCATTCACTGGATTATCATTGTCAGGTGTAACTCGATTTACTCTCAAGTACCTCCTGCAGCCAGTCCAGATATACCATGTGTAGATAGGTAGCTATATAGATACAACGTTACATAGATGAGAATACAGACTCAATACATCAGTTTTAAAATTTGTTGAACAATAAGTAGTAGCTACGATTTCCCAGTGCACCAGCAGCATTCCCAAAGAAGATGATGTTATCACCAAACTGCTCAACACTGATTCAACGTACACCGAGGCTTGTCATGGTCGCTTGCAGGATGTTGCTTGACACTCCCAGGAGGTCCCAGGCTTTGTGGTCAGTGCTTCCAGGGTTGTCCCTAGCACACCCAAGTGCTTCCAGTGTTGATGTCGGCACTCCCAGGCATGTCACTGGCGCTCCCAGGTGCTCCCAGGTGTACCCAAAGGTCACTGCATCGGTCAAGTAAACTCTGATATGTGACCGCCATTGGATTCTGGTACCACAGCTCTCAGACACTCCCAGAGGCTCCTAGTGACCAAAATAAATTTTGCTGATGTGACCACAATGAATGAGACATTGAGTAGCAAGAAAAAGCTGCTCAACCACTTCATAGATTCAGCAGTCAAGTCTAATGGCCAGAAGCCACAGCATCAACAGTCACATCAACAGCAAAAGTAGTTTATAGTTTCATTTCTACAGGGTGTCTGGAAATGCAACTTCCAACCATTGATATCTGTGTCAGCAAAAGCACATACCCTGACAATTCGGAGTCAGAACAGGATGCTAAACCCATGCTATGGCTGAACTCAAATCCCCTATAACTTATACATCATTTATTGATTGGAGTACAGCTGTCTATTCAATATCTTCCCATTTTCCTCATCTTTTCCAACACTCAACTTCTTGTCAAGTTAGGCAAGTGCACACTAACAATTGGAAACATTAGGAAAAAATCACCTTCCTTAATGAGACATACCCTCATGCTCTTTGCTCAGTTAGAGAACAGCCTTGCCATACCTAATGATTTTGATACAAAGCCCTTGAGTTCTGTCAGGAGTAAGATTTGGAGAACATTTCCAACTTTATCCAATGCTTCACATAGAATATAAAGGTCTCCAAAAACAGTAACCACACAATTGAAATTTACATTGAATAGTTGATGTCAAACAAGTGATATAGCAGTTGTTCATATGTGATCAAAGTTGTTGAGTTGTTTTCAAAATGTTTTGGTTTTGTACATGGGTGAGAGAGTGTAATATAATAGTAAACAGAATTCTTAGTAAGATTTTAAAGTGTTCATTGATGCGGATATCTGACTTTGGATTCCTGTTACGGCTTGGTTCTTTTCATTGCTGAAGCCACTCTGACAGCAGCCACTCTGACAACAGCTGCTCTGACAGAAGCCCTCTGACAGAAGCCCTCTCACAACAACTGTGACAACAATCTGGCAACCGCTCTGACAGCGACTCTCCAAAAAGTTTGCCATGACCAGGCCAGGCGGATAATAATTCTGTATCATTTAAGAATGCGAAATATCGATTGGTACACCCTCTTCAAGCATATCACCCAGCCAGTACTCGACTGTCAAGGTGACAATAACCGATTGATTCGGTACTCACCAAAACCATATTGATGGAACACTTCAACGTTAAACTTAACTGAAACCCCATACCTGCGATACAAGGTAAAACTAACCCCCAAAGACATAATGAAGCTATCACAATGAATATGCACTGGGGAAGCACAATGCTTCTATCTAATGTGGTATCCATGGGACCCGGTTGTAGGCTCAAGTTTGTTGTTAGTGTTTGTTCACATCCGAGATATCAGCGTCACTCACAGTTCCGAAGAGAGAAGGTTTGACGTTTTCAAAGACAAATCCGTCTTCGCACGGATTTGATGGGCTTGCCTCGAGCGCTGAGACATTGAGTAACCTCCGCTTTCTTCCTCTCATTACCCGATATATTATGGTTACACCAGCACTATTTGAGATTTTGGGACGAGTGGCCAGTTCTAGCTGGCACTGTCCGGTCGTTAGGAGGAGAAATTCATGGGTAGAGAATGGAATTCTATGCCGTCCGAGAGTACGAAATCTAGTAATGGTGTTGGTGCTACCAAAGTACTCCACGACTGATATTTATACTACACACTCGCAACTTAATGTTGGCAAGTTCAGCAGAACTTGTACCACACTATAAATTTCAATCGGTCCTTGACTGTGATGCAACTACCCAATCGCTGTGCCACAAAGTGAAATACAATCGTTGTGTGATATCGATTCATCCATCTCAATCGCATGGCGCAGTTGTGAGTCAAATATGCCAATCGAGCACAACTAGACGCTTACAAGGTTTTACAGACAGGTCACGCTGACAAGGTCGCTCTGGCAAGGTCGCTCCGACAACGTCGATCTGACAAGGTCGCTCTGACAGGTTGTCCTGACAGGTTGCTCTGAGAAACACATCCTACTCTTCTTACAAGCACAGTGCCAATTTCATATGGCCAACAATAACTACGTACTCTCCATCAGATCCTGGTATACTAGAGGTCACGAACGGAATATGGGATACGAGCAGCCCACAGCGTCCAACCAAATATTTCTCTGCTGCCCTTGTAGGGTTACGTGGGCTTGACCACAAACCAACACAAACTTCCACCGGTAGGGATATGCATTGTCCAACACTTGGCCGGGCGCTTTACCTCCTGAAAGACCTCAGGTACCTACTCCCGTGCATTGGAGTGCTGCACCGCATATGTCATCGACCTCCAACCATGTGCAGTTTCATCATGCGATACTACTTGCAATGCAATGGTCGCAATATAACGCCTTCATTTTGTTCACCCTCTGGCTGGGTTGATGGCCATTGCCCATGGAGAACAGGTCGAGTTATCCGGCTGGACTTGCGAGATCACACCATTTCCGACTGATTCTGCTGCTATGACTCACATAGCATGGAAGACCTTAATGCGCCGTATCACAATCTACCTACATGAACGGATCTGCAGAGCATGATCCCACAGTGGTTGCGGGCGAAGGGTCTCATAGTGTAGCCCAACATAGGGGTTTGTGGGTAGGAATATAGTCTGGAAGATTGGCAGATTACCAAAACTTAACAAAGTGGTATAATATCAATTCAAACTTATGGAACCTATACAACTTGCACTAAACATGGAAAAGTCCAGTATAACTTCGACTCTGACATGAGGGACCCAACGTATACGGTATAACTCTGACAATTAGCTTAAATCAGAAAATTTCCCTAACTCTGACAACCGCCCTATACTGATACAGAAAGCAACCCCATCTATAATAGAGCATTACTTCAACTTGGACTTGGGAGACCCAACATATACGGTATAACTTCGACCCTGAAAATTTCCCTAACTCTATTATCCACCCTACTCTGATATGGGAAGCACACTCAGCTAGAATACGACATTGCGTAAACTTCGACTTGGGACAACCCAATGTATACGGTTCAACTTTGACTCTGACAATTACCTTAACTCTAACAATGTCCCTAACTCTGACAACCACCCTACTCTGACAATTACCTTACCTCTGACAATGTCCATAACTCTGACAACCGCCCTACTCTGATATGGGAAGCAACCCCACCTATAATATGGCATTACTTCAACTTTGACTCAAGAGACCCAACGTACACAGTATTACTGTGACTCTGACAATCACCCGAACTCTGGCAATCACCTTAGCTCTGACAATCACCCTAACTCTGACAATCACCCTAACTCTGACAATCACCCTAACCCTGACAATCACGCTAACTAACGACTATCCTACTCCGACACCGGCAGAAACCATGCCTATATGGAATTTACTTCAACTCTGGCGTGGAAGATCCAATTTATACTGTATAATCTCAACTCTGACAATGAACTTCATTCTGACACATTTACAGCATAACTTCGACATTCACATGGACCATAACTCTGACATGTGAACCAAGATTATTGGGGCAATTTTCAACTCTAACATGGTTGTATATAGATGACAGGAGATAGAAATGCACTCTATAATAAATAGTGACGAGCCATGAATTCAGTGTACATGCAAAGCTGATACACCCAACATGAACATGCAAAGCAACATACCATCAGCAAAATGAGAATCAGTCCGAAAGCCACAAGTAATACTCGGAGACCCTCCGGTCGGCCTTACCCATGCTACTGAATCCTTCCAGATGCTCCCAGGCCTCCATGGAGCTAAGGAAATTGCTCTCAGACTCTGCAAGAGCATTGTCAGGTGCTTCTGAAAGTACCTGCAGTTATGGAGTGTAAAGGCACGTACGCCTGCGCTTGGCTACGTAGGCTCACATGGGGTAATTGAGTGGATATGGTTGCAAACGTGGACTCGAGTGATTGTAGGTGTAGATGTTTTGGTAAGATTATCGCTAGAGATCTAAGTCTCGTGGCGAGCCGACTATATAAAACGGGGGTTACCCGGCCCTGGACACGTCACGTTCAGCCGTGACGTTACATGGAGGTGCAATCAGGATGCTCCAATATTTGACGTATATGATACTCGAATTTTGGAGCAGCGGAGACCTCTTTGCAGGTCTGCAGGAGACTTGGTGCCATATTCTCACAGCAGTGGTTCTTAGGGTTCCATAACAACAAGCCATTCCATCCATCATATTGGTCTTTGTTGCAGTCACAAGCTTCGCTACATCATAATATAGCATGTACTATCTATCCAAATACTATCTCCAGATATAAACATCCAGTCAATCTGTCTGCAGACAGTACTCGAGCGTGATCGGAAGAGCACCTGGAGATTCCAATCGAGCGAACCTTGAGATTCAGTTGGAGGCCATAGTGGCGAGAGACTCCATTTTTCACCACCACTGCTATTCGGATTGGAAGGGGGAAACTGGCAGCGGCCATCTGGGGATACGGGAAGAACAGAGACAGACTGAGCTACTAGTGGTGGGGCGTTGGGATATACAGGGCAGTATATTGACATCATCTCATTATACGAAATACACACAGTCTATCATTCCCAGCAGTTAGTTCAGTTCACTCTTGCTAAGCTTTCATAGATCCACGCAATGTGTGTGGTTCCTCACGCACTCGGCCAAGCATTCATAGATCCATGCAATTTGGATGGTTCTTCACGCCATCTTGCCGAGCATTCTTCCATCGACACAATTTGTGCGGTTCCTCACAGCCGGGTACCCCTTCATATCATCACACCGTCTCCCTCCCTATACTCCTCGATCCAGAACTGCTCTTTGTCACAAATTGCGTTCCGATGCCAAGAGAGCTTCGGCGTTTTACCGCACTGTGATCATGTGAACATAAAGATATGCTTCGAGGCCGTGATCGAGCAAGTTTGGAGATGCACTTGGAGGCCATCATCCAGTGCACTCAGAGATGCAATTGGAGGCCCTGATCTAGCTAGTTTGGAGACACACATGGAGGCCATGAATGAGTGAACTCAGAGATACACTTGGAGGACTTCATCGAGTGAGTTAAAAGATGCCCTAAGAAGTCATGATCGATTAGGATTTGAGGAGTACTTGATATCATGCGATTTGGAGATGGTGGATCAGTAAGGAGGCTCGATGGGAGCTGAGACTTCATTGATTGGTAACTCGTAACTGTGGGAATGTAGAAAATACAGTACAATAAGGTCTGCCTAGAGATGAGAGATAAGACCGGCTGGGAGTGGGAGCGGGAGACAGTCAATCTTGGGATGATGCAGTACTCGATGAATGCTGTACTCAGTGTTAACTCTTGATCATGGCACAGAGAGATGGAGAGGGATGACTTAACTTTGTGTTCATAGGTGATGGTAGAGTTGAGGATGAGAAAGAGAGAGATGAGAGGAGATGGGGGAAATCATCCTGAGAAAATGAGACTTAGAGATATCTATGTGCAAGTGAATTTACCATCCCCGATAAGGCAAGTACAAGTCCCGATCCGGCTTGTGATACCACCGATACGAGGTCTTCCCAACCCAATCAAGCAAGTTTTTCCCCTGATTTCTCATATTCTCCATATTATTCTCATCTTCATCCCCCAGCGCTCTCTGTCTCTTCCACAACTCTACCATCATTGCGGAACACAAAGTTCAGTCATCCCTCTCTATCTCTCCATGTCATAATCATAAGTTAACACTGTGTACAGCATACACCGAGTACAGCATACACTGAATACAGCAATCACTGAATTCAACATACACTGAATACACCATACACCAAATCCACCATACACCAAATACACCATACATCGAATACACCATACACCAAATACACTATACATAGAATACAGCATAAACTGAATACAGCATCCACCCAGGATTTTCTGACTTCCCTTCATTTTCATGATTACAAGTTGACTCCTGAATGTGGCTAGAGCTTCCGGCGTGTCTCTTTACAACATTGACCGCCACCAAGCCAGCTCTCTATGAGAGCTCAAAGGTAATGTCACCTTGTCACATTCCAACAATTGCAATTTACTGTGACTAAGTGATGAATAGAGTCTGAGCACCCGGCACACGTCCGATCAACCGCCTTCAAATGCTACTACGATCTTGTTAAATCATGGCCTCCATGTGCAGCTCCACACTCGCTTGATCATGCCCCCCAATTGAATCTCTGTGCTCATTCGATCTGAGCCTCCAACTGCATGTCTGATCTCGCTCGATCACAGCCTTCGAGTTCGCACGATCCATCAGCAAAATGAATTGCAGTCACTGGGAGCCTACTCAAGATTCTGAGAAGATGTGGAGTGTAAACTTAGTTGCGTCAATTTCAGGAGAGTATCAGACCCTAGGACGGCATTCCGGCCGGCCTTCTGAGTACCTGGGTTTTCTGATGACTGATCCAAGAGTACCATGGGAGCGGTTGTGACAAGTTTAAAAACACCTGGGTGCACCGGCGACAGGTCTGGGAGTGCCCACACCAAGCCTGTGACCACCTGGGAGCGCCATTGACAAGTGTGGGAGCGCCGCTGACAAGCCAGGCAGCGCCGATGACAAGCTTGGGAGCACCTGTGAGCACCGGCGACAAGCCAGGGAGCACCTCGATTCACCCTAGAACAGTCTTGGTAAAATAACATCTTCTTTGAGAACGCTGCTGGTGTGCCTGGAAATCATAGCTACTACTTATTGTTGAAGGATTTTTGAAACTCATGTATTCAGTTTCTATTCTCATCTATGTATCTATATAGCTACCCATCAACACATGTTATATCTGGACTGGCTGCAGGTGGTGCTTGAGAGCCATTCGAGGTGCCCCTGGAAATGGCAATCAATACAACTCAAAGTTACACTCCAAGGCTGTGATCAAGTAAGTTTGGACATGCAGGTGGAGGCAATAATCGAGGGGATTTGGATATACACTTAGCGGCCATGATCGAGTGAACTTGGAGGTCGTAATCAAGCGAGTTTGGAGATACACTTCAAGGCTGTGATCGAGCGAGATTGGAGATGCACTTGCAGGTTGGAGTTGTGCAAGGTTGGAGATACACTTGAAGGAGGTGATCGAGTGAACTTAGAGATCCACTCCGAGATTGTGATCGAGCGAGTTTGAAGCGGCACTAGGACGCCTGGATTGTTCGCCCTTGCAGGCCATAATCGAGGGAGTCTGGAGATTCACTTGGAGGCCGTGATAGAGGGAGTTTGGAGATGCACTTGGCGGCCGTAATAGAGGGAGTTTGGAGAGACACTTGGAGGCGTTAATCGAGCGAGATTGCACGAGTACTTGGAGGCGGTCGATGGACGGTGCACCAGGTTCTGGGACTCTATTCATCAGTCAGTTAACTTGCAAGCATGGGAATGTGACAAGGTAACCTTACCTTTCACCTCTCATGGAGAGCTTGCTGATGGCAGTCAATCATGTAGGAAGGCATGCTGGAAGCTGAAGAAACATTCAGTGGTCAACTTGTAATCATGAGAATGAAGGGAAGACAATCAATCTTGCGTGGATGCTGTACTAGGTGTATGCAGTACTCAGTGTATACTATATTCGGTATATGCAATACTCAGTATGTGCTATGCTGGGTGTGGACTATACCCGGTATATGCTATACTCGGTGTCAACTCATGATCATGGTATGAAGAGATCAAGTGGGATAACCAGACTTTGTGTTCTGCAATGATAGTTGGGTTGTGGACAAGAAAGTGAGAGATGGGGATGAAAATGAGAACAATGTGGAGGATACCAGCGGATCTGAGAATTCAGGGGTATGACTTGCCTGATTGGGTTGGGAAAACCTCGTATCGGTGTAATCGTACGCCGGATCGGGACACAAACCTGCCATTTCAGGGATGGGAAATTGACTCACACACGAAGTAATTCTAAGTCCCAGTTACTCATGATGTTATCCCCCATCCCCTGTCATCTCTCACTTTCTTGTCCTCAACTCTACCATCACCTAAGAGCACGAAGTTAAGTCATCCCTGTCTATCTCTCCATGCAATGATCAAGAGTTAAAACAGAGTACAGCATACACCGAGTACTAGCATACATCGAATACAAGCATACATCGAATACAGCATACACTGTGTACAGCATACACTGTGTACTGCATCATCACATCATCGACTGTCTTCCTCTCCCAGCCAGTGTCTCATCTCTCGGCAGACCATGTTGTACTCAATTCTCTACATTCCCACAATTACGAGTTACCCAATGAATAGAGTCTCAGCTTCCATCGCACATGCCTCCCGATCTACGGCCTCCAGATTGACAGCCTCCAGATTCACTGCCTCCAGATTCACAGCCTCCAGATTCACTGCCTCCAGATTCACTGCCTCCAGATTGACCGCCTTCAGATCAATCACCTCCAGATCAACCGCATTCAGATCAATCGCCTCCAGATCAACCCCCTCCAAGTACTCCTCCAATCTTGATCGATCATGGCCTCCAAGTGTATCTCCTACCACGCTCCATTACAGCTTCCAAGTGCATCTCTGAGTTCACTCGATCGCGGCCTCCAAATGCGTCTCCAAACTCGCTCAATCACGGCCTCCAAGTGCATCTGTGAGTTCACTCCATCTCTCGGTCACCGAGTGCATCTCCAAACTCGCTCGATCCCGGCCTGCAAGTGCATCTCTGAGTTTACTTGAGCTCAGTATCCAAGTGCATCTCCAAACACGCTCGATCACGGCCTCCAAGTAGATCTTCAAGGAGCAACGGCAGGTGTATGGAGATACAGGGGTAACGAAGGTGGACAGGGTGACGGGGAGTATATATTCGGTAGACCCCGCAGTAGATAGACATCATCTCATTTCCATCTCATCATATCATACAATGAAAATACACACTCTATCTTTCCCAACGTTTGATCTCACTCGCTCTGTCCGAGATTGTGGATCCTCAACGCCGGGTAGTATCATATCTTCTCACCCGATTCCTACGCTCCTCGAACCAGAACCCCTCTTTCTCATGAAGTCCGCTTGGATGTCGTGAGAGGTGCGGCAGAGTGTTGATGGTGGGCTCTCTGCCTTCTCGCTCCATCGTTTCGCCACAACGGCCTCCACGTGGTGCATCTCTCAAAGTTCTCTCAATGGGCATGTCCAGGTGCTCTTCAGATTGTACTCGAGTACCATCTGCGGCCAGATTGACCGTATGTATATATATAGAGAGACTTATATCATGCATGCCATATGATGATGTAGCGAATCTTCTGACTGCAACAAAGACAAATATGATAAGACGAAATGTTTTGTGGTTATGTAAGAACCACTGCTGTGAGAATACGGCACCAAGTCTCCGGCAGTGCTGCGCTGCGGTCCCGGCTGCTCTCGATGTATCCTGCAGTGCTGCGCAGCATCTCTCGAAGTCTCCCGCAGATCTGCGCAGAGGTCTCAGGAGCTCCAAAATTTGACTATTCTATAAGTCAAATCTCGTAGCATCCTGAATTCACCTCCATAACTGCAGGTGCTTTCAGGAGCACCTGAGAATGCTCTTGCAGAGTCTGAGAGCACTTTGCTTAGCTCCAGGGGGGTCTGGGAGCATCTGGAAGTACATAGAAGCACTGGTGAGGTCGCCCGGAGTGTCTGGGAGGATTGCGTGTAGCTTCCGGACCAAATTACATTTTGCTGATGAATGCTCTTGCAGAGTCTGAGAGCACTTCCCAAAGCTCCAGGGGGTGCTGGGAGCATCTGAAAGTACTTAGAAGCACTGGTGAGGGCTACCGGAGTGTCTGGGAGGTTTGCATATGGCTTCCATACCGATTTACATTGTGCTGATGTTATAGTCTCCAAGTGCATCCCCAAACACGCTCAATTACGGCCGCCGGGTACATCTCTGAGTTCGCTCCATCTCGGCCTCCATGTGCAACTCCAAACTTGCTTGATGACGGCCTCCAAGTGCATCTCTGAGTTTGCTCCATCATCATCTTCAGGTGCACCTTGAATTGCTCTCAAGCAAAGCCTGCAGCCAGTCCAGATATACTGTGGGTAGATTTGGTAGCTATAAAGATACATAGATTTATTTATACATAGATGAGAATACAAACTGAATACATAAGTTTTAAAAATCATTGAACGATAAGTAGTAGCTATGATTTGCAGGCGCACCAGCAGCGTTCCTAAAGCAGATGTTGTTTTTCCTAGACTGCTCTTCAGTAAATGGAGGTGCTCCCAGGCTTATCTTCGCCGCTCCCGGGCTTGTCACCGGCTCCCCGACTTGTTCTCAAACCTATCACAATCACTCCCATGGTACTCCTGTACCAGTCATCAGAGATCACGGTTACTCTGAAGGCCGGCTGGACTGCCATCCCAGGGTCTGATACTCTCCTGAAATTGACCATTCAAAGTTCACACTCCACATCTTCTCAGACACTCATGGGAGCTCCCAGCAACTGAAATACCTCTTCATGATGACAATGCACAGAATGGCAAACGGAACCAGCCCTGGCAGCAGCACCCGCAACTGTTGTAGAGAATCCGTACGCATCAGTGGCCGCACTGATCAAATTCCCAGTGTCAGGTCCCAGGGCAGGAGCGGCCACAATGATCATTAACACTTCAGCGCTAGTAGCCTTCGGACTCACTCCAATGAACATGGCAGACACCGGCAACAATTCGGGGGTTATAATGGCGGTAACGAGAGCTCGGAAAGCCAGCAGATGAGTGATTGTGATTGTGATGACGATGAACCGCAATACCCACTTCGAAGAACCAATATTTTAAATCACTGTAGTCATCCTTCCAGTTTGAACAACCAAGGAAGGGTAATGACGCATCCAGCTCGACCTTTGTGTCTCACTCACAATTTCTAGTTGCGAACACCTAGTCCTTTCAGCAGCCAGCGACAGCTTAGAAGGAGCAGAAATGTCCATCCTTGCATTTGACCAACAATTTCAAGTTGGGAACACCAGGTTAGTCTGACAACCAGCGCCGGGCAACTAGAAGCAGCAATGTCCATCCCCACACTGACTAACAAGACCTAGGCACAATTGATTGCGCTTTGTCCTGCCAACCCGGGGGGCAGTAAGAACCACACCCGCACTCAACATCAAACTTTCGAGCTGACAAAACATAGTCATGGCAATCACCCCATAACACTCCCCCAGGCAACCAGGAGCACTATGCTCAGCAGGTCAGAGCAACATTTCCTTGTGGGCTTTGACTTTGCGCAACCTCTCTGACTTAGGCAACATCTAGATGCAAAAGCGGAATAGGTTCCACATTGATACTGGCCGTGGGCAAAAAGCGTAAGGTGGGTCACATTGGGGTGGCAAAAGATTGGTGGGACACTTTCCGAAATGTATTCCTTGGTGAAATTCTTGACGAGGACCCCAAGCCTGTCAATGTCAACAAACGGTCCGAGGAAAACTACAAGGAGGTGCACCAAATTCTGAGTACGGCAATCTACCAGTTTGACATCTTAAAAGCAGCTATCCAAACAGTAAGTATTCGCATGTTTCAAGCACTGTTCAGTAGCACTTACAACCAAGTTCACTGATCGCCAATGATCTGACTGAGCGCTTCTCGCCAAACAGTCTCAGGAAGTTGCGCCCGCTGAACATGCCACTAGCTTTCGGACCCTTTCCAATGATAACCACCAACATCTGGTCACAAGGCTAATCTCTTCTTGCATTTACCGGTATCAACAATCAGACTGTGAGGATGAAGTATGAGTGAATACCAATGATTCAATTAATGTCTTGACAATCAACTAAGATGCGGAAAAAGATGTTTCTGAATCGTTATCTATTGGGCCTGATGGCAAAAACCGTCTTCGAGAACTCAATTCATAATTTCACACAATGGCCATATGTGTCTCACTTTACTGATGAGGTGACAGCAGAGTGTTTGTCACCTGCTACAACTGCAGTAAAGCATTCCTTGGACAACTGGGCCGGTGGCAGTTTCCACCATGTGGTATTTGAAGTGGATACATAAATGAGTATGCAGAACACCGTTTTGGACACACGTATGCGACATGTTTGTAAGTACATAGAGTTATCTATTTGAACAATGGGAAACTATTTCACCTAAGATGCAGAAAAAGATCTTAGCTATACATATGGACAGGATCAATGCAATGAATGGTCGAGATAGGAAAGCACCTGCTGCCACACAGTGGGATCCAGAGACTGCAATCAATGGTGAGGACATGGAGCTGCTCATATATATAATATATATTAGTTTGATGGTTTATTATCGGAATACAATTGGTGGAAAACTGACTAATTTCATTCCATGCATAAATGGTTCTAAAATCACGATTAGAATGGCAATTGGTGAAACACATATCTAGACTTTACTGATTGACTGTGAGTCCAGACAAAGAACATGGTAGGTATACGTGTGGACTTTGGCAGCTTACGGTGGGCTCTGACAAGACCAGGGAGATAGCATGAGAAGCCTCTGACAGGATCACAGAGAGTATATGCACGGACTCTGATGACTGACGGTGGGCTCTGACAAGACCATCGTGATACAATGACCAGCCTCTGACAACAGCATGATGACGATCCGTGCGGACTCTGAAAACTGATGCTGGGCTCTGACAGGATGCGAGGGATAGCACAAGAAGCCTCTGACAAGATCACGGCAACTATACATGCAGACTCTGACAACTCACAATGGGCTCTGACAAGACCAGGGCTACAGCTTGTGGAGCCTCTGACAAGATCACAGCGACTACTCTGACAACCGACCATGAGTTCTGACCAGACAGTTCAATTGCACAAGTAGCCTCTGCCAAGTGATCCATAGTCCAGATCTAACATACTGGATCACCCCATGTCATGCACAAACACTCTCGCTATCACCCCGAGAGTACTTAGTTGGTACCCCATAGTAACGGGGTAAGGTAGATATACTACCGTAAGCTTACCATGTATTGCCCGTTGATCATCCGCATCACATATACTGGCTCTGGGCTGAATTCCATTATCCGCCAATATGGCTGTTACAGGAGACTGCTGGAAGTTCAATAGCTTATAGTAAATTATACGTGGCGAAATGACTTTTTCCAGATGTAATAACTCATCTCCAAGGTTCTGCCTCAGGATTACCCCCCAACTTCCCTTTGGTTATCCTGTTCATACATGGGTGGGTATAAAACATTATGTTCCCTTATCAGGCCATCCTCAGAGATGATATCAAGACCATTAAAAAGACAAATCGTAACTTCAACTTAGACATCATGTTTTTTTCTTTGTTTAGTAGTTGGAACATCTGCTGACATTTAGTCTTACCAGTGCTTGTCACAATATGTTTCAATAACTGTAAGTTATTAAATACCTCTCCTTAATCTCCGTATTTGGCAATTGCATCACAGTTTCAATTCGCAACCAACTGATACTCTCTGAATGAAGTTTATGTCACCATCTGATTGTTGCAATGCATACTAACTAAAACCAATGAGCAGGGTCACTTCAGGCCTCTTATCTTGAGCCTTTGACATTGATCCCTGCAACAGTGGATGCTTAGGTCTTGACATTTCGATGACTGGAAGGTGTCTCGACGTGTTCCCCCATCTTAGAATCTGGACCCAAGATCTCCTTACAGTTGCTTTTTACATGATGCCTGCTGCACACGTAACTCTGCATAATCACCACTTCACTATGTGTTGTACCTCTCAATCAGGTACAGTAGGTGTGGTTGACAATTATGTGCACTGCTAGCATTTTGGAATTAATGCTCCAGTTATGGGGACATAAGTGCATCATCATATTTCAATGAACCACAGCTCAAAAAGGTAATCCTTACATAATTGACACGCAGCTGAACTGTACTCCCAGTAGAGATCAATTGACTGGCAATCATCATATCATGGCATGAATTAGCGTTATGCAACCTTCATTAGATGATGTCAGTTGAATCTATTATAAATTGTTATGTGTTAGGGGGGTGCTTTGGAGGTAAGTACAAATACTTATACACAGCCCTAGATACTTCCTAAGTTTATTCCTTGGCAGGGTTTTCAATAATCCTTTGCCTGATTTCTGCAAGACACTTTAATGACTTCACTCATTGCTTCTTGATCCATCTGGCCTTGTTAAGATTTGCATTCGTAGATGGTGAGGAATTAAGCCGTCCATCCCTTGTTTGACGCACAGGATTGGTAACGTATGGATCCCTATCTGCTACCGATTTTCCAAAACGCACATTGGCTTGTTCCAACACTTGATCAAGTCTCAAATCCTCGGAATGACTAGCTATACTGCCAGTATCATCAAGTCTTTGAATGTTTGTGGAGGCTATAGTTGGTTGTCGTATTCCTCCTGATTCTGCTTCACAAGGTAACCTTTGGTTGTCTATAAAATTGACTAGTGCAGAATATAATCCTCTGAGTGTGGAAATCCACCACACACGCTGCGCCGCGAACAGATATTGTTTTCCTCGGAAAGTTGCGATTAACTTGATGAAGGTCCACAATAGTATGTCAGCTTCGTTGTTGAGAGTAATTGTCATTCAAAGAATCCTTATCAAAGGTGCGAGGCTGCTGCTACAAAAAGCTAATTGATTCTTATGTATATAATAATAGGTATAGGTATCATAAAAACGCAATAATAAATAAAGGTCTTCTTTCGCTTGTGGGTATTTCTGGCTGTTTCGCTGCTAGAGCTTGTTCTTTTCACCGCCGGAACAATGTGACCGCTTCATAGAAACTTCCCAGGATGTTGCGCATGCGCACCCATATTTTGTTTCTATGATGATGATAGAAATGTGCTTCGCGACTTCCATTTTAACACGTACGCATGCCTGCTATGGCAAGCCGTACTTCTAACACGCATGGTAGAGATTGCCACAAATCCCCAAGGTTATTGTGTTCATGCCGGTGAGTGATCATAGGGTTACGCTCCCGATAAGAATCAGGCCACACCCACATGATATCATATATCAGATGATAACTTCAACTTGGACATCTTGCGCGCGGATTGTTCAGGAATTGGAACACGTATCCGTACTTTGTCGGAACACGCTTTCAGCTAATCTATTGTGTAGTATGATTACAACATAGATTCAATCGGCGACCAACCAGTACTATGCCAATGTAGACCAACTTACACGTACACCTTGTATCCTGGTATGGGTGCTGTTGCAGTTGCCATCCTGTCACCACCCAATGTGCGGGGATACTCCAGGCCTTATATCAACAGCCAATGTCATGATCTCTCAGTCACACCATGCTTAGGCCGAGACTGTTCTCTTTGGCCGTGGAGTGCCCCGGTTGTTCCGCTCTACCATAGGATTGGCTCAGAATCCCGCTTAATTGCATAATGTCTAAAGACTGCCCAGTCTGCAGGGCGAACTCCTTTGCTCTATCTGATTGGACAAATCCCTGTAGTATCTGGTTGTGAATTTGGTTGAAAACCACACGCTCAGCAGGGTTGTAGCCCTTTCGATCCGGCAGTGTTGTTGCATCATCAAATCAGCTGCCACAGCATATGCTTTCAATGCATCTGCTAAGTCTAAGCTTACTCAATCGAGACGTGTTCCACTCATACCCCGCTAAAGGTAATGGTGACCGAAAGTTCTGAGATGCTCCCCAGGGTAGGTGTTATGCACACCACATGACCTCAATCATATGACATGTACCCCTTGAGTTATTCAGGTTACCGTGGACACTATAAAAGTGGAACCACTAACATTATGCACCATTACCAATTATGAGGGAGAACCACTATTGATCATGATGTCAATGGTAAACTTTCAGACAGCATTTTGTTGGAGAGGTTTAGGGATAGGGTATCTGATCATGACACTATAAGGCAATGAAGTAATAGTGATTAGAATTCTTGATTAGACTTTTAGGTCATCTTCGCAGCTAATGTCTGACTGTGGATTGCTGCTGGAGCCTGGTTCTGTTCATTGTCGGAACAATGTGGGCTCTGTATAGTCAGTTCTTTAAGTAAGTCCAAGTCAGAATTCCCATGATGACCATGTAATTGGATGATTGCTGATCACTGAGATCATCTGCTATGACTCAATGATATTGCCATGAATTCCCTCAAGGTTATTGTATTCATGCATGAGGTGTTTTGAAGTAATACGCTCCCTTGCCAGGACCATCCTCAAACAACATATCAAACACACAATATGACAATTCATAACATCAAGTTTGATATCTTGTTTCGGTGTGTTCAGTAGATGAGACATCTGATGACATGTAGCCTATCAGTTCTGATCACAATTATATCAATACCTGACTATGATCTGGGTATGCAGCAATTGTGTAAGAGATTTCATTGGCAACAAACAAATGATCCATCATGGAAGACAATGACACACACGGAGTGTCATGATGCAAGCTAACTGAAACTTACTAGCATGGTTACTATCAGGCTCTGATCTTCAACTGATGTCATAAATCCCTCATACACTGCGTGCTGAGGTTTCAACTTGTTCGAAGACCTGGAAATGCCACAAGTCAATTCTCTTTCCGAGAAACAAGGCTTGCACAGCTTGCTTGCTTGCATTTTGCATAATACCTGCTGCACACATAATGTTCTTCTAGTATCACATACTCTCTGGAAGTTGATGCTTCTAAGTTTACATACAACATCCTCTCAGGCACTCATGGAGGCTTCCAGCGACTACAATGCACATTGATAATGTAGAGCTGTACATGTGAAAATCAGAGATGGGGGATGAAGATGGGAATCATATGGCAACATATGAGGGGATTTGGGATACCAGGGCTACAAGCTGGCTGGTTTCGTGAAGAATACAATATAATGGTTTTCTTATCTATAACATCAGGTATCGTACCGGCCATATCAGCTATTGTCAATTGACATGTATACAAAATTCTCTCCAGGTACCATTTCTCATGATGATTTCGCAAGTTCTCCCCATCTCTCTCTTTCTTGTCCACAACTCTACAATATCCCGAGAACATTCAGTTTAGTCATACCATGTGATACCTCTATGGAATGATCATGAGTTACGTTGCAGTAAAGCATTTGCTGAAAATTGACTGTCTTCCACTCTTGTGTACTCTCTCATCTCTAATCTGTATTCTCAGCATATGTTGTTATCCTGTGCTCTCTATATGCTCAGGATTCTGAGCAATGCAATGAATTGAGTCACTGTACCCTTCACATCTGGCTTCCAACCGCAATAGGGTCACAGATTCTGAGATACAAACCAACTGAAGGACCACCTCCCACGAGCTCTCCATGGTAGAGCACAGAGATAAAGTCAACACTTGTCATGTTCCCATGATTGAGAGTTGGCTAATGATTCAATCACCTGGCACCTCTGTTCCAATTGACCGCATCCAGATTGACTACCTCCAACAAAGCCCCCAAGTGCACCTCCAAATTAACTAGATCTCTGCCTCCATGAATATCTCTAAGTTCACTGTAATGCCAACTCCATGTTCATCTGATGATGTCCTCCAAGTGCAACTCTAAACTACCTCCATCACAGCTTCAATGGGTATCTCCAAACTTGTTTGATTGCTGCCACCATGTTCATATGAAAACTCTTTTCATCTTAGCCCCCAAGATCATTACTGAACATGGTTGACCACAATCTCCAATATGTATATCTAAGTTCACACAATCAATATCAGCAAAATGTAAATTGGTCCGGAAGCCACACACAAGCCTCCCAGACCCATCGGTAGCGCTAACCAGTGCTTCCAACTACTTCCAGATGCTCCCAGGCCCCCCTGGAGCTGTGTAAAGTGCTCTCAGACTCTGCAAGAGCATTCCCAGGTGCTCCTGAAAGCACTTGCACTTATGGAGGTGCCTTCAGGATGCTTCATGATTAGACTATTCAAATACTCAACATTGGGAGCTGTTGAAACCACTGCCCAGGTGTGCGGGAAACATCAAGAGCAGCTGAGACCTCTGCGCAAGCTTTGCGGGAGACTTGGTGCCATCTTTTCACAGCAGTGGATCTTCGGGTTCCACAACCGCAAGGCATTATGTCTAGCATATTTGTCTTTGTTACAGTCACAAGATCGTGGGGACGAAGGGTAGCAGCAAGGTGCTCTGCCGTCCAGCCGGCTACATCAGCAAAATGTAAAATGGTGTGGAAGTCACAACTGAACAACTCAGCAACTCTGAACAGCCACACTGATCCTTCCTGATGCTCCCAGATGCTCCCAGATAGGCTGAGTGCAAAGCGATGAGCTCTCAGGTGCTCCGAGACTACTTCACCGGTGCCCCTCAATATTCTGGAGGTTGTGGAACAGAATACAAGAATATCCTGAAGAATGAATGGTTGTCTTCGAAATGCTACAAAATCGAACTATTAGAATGTGCAAATTTCGGAGCTATTGGGAGTATTGGCCGCGTCTCCAAGACTATTCCAGTGCATCTCGAACCTGGAGCCGTCCTCTCCAGGAGTGATTATTATAATGTTTATATCGAATAGTACAATTCAATTAACTAACTATCATCCTCCCGCACACCTTGATTCAGGCATTGTAACTGAATATACAGTCCAGTAGGTATCTAAATCCACATGATTATCTACAAGCCATACGCTATCGATTCTATCTGATGCAGCGTTCTCTTGCACCAAATGTGCCGGTCCAACAATTGCTCCTACAGGTACAATATGCATCTTATCAGTCTGTTTGACAATCCGGATAAGCCCGTCAACACAATCACCCCAACCCTGCGGATCTTTGTACTTTGTTGGAATTACCACTGCATATTCTTGAACTTGAGGACGTAATATCCATTGTTGAGACTTCTTGCACTGTTTAGAAAAGGTCGATATGGTTTTTCAGGCGGGCAGGCGCTCCTGAAATTGGAGGATCTGATTCGGCGGAGTCCAGCTAAAGTATAATACAGGAAAAGAAGGAACTCGGCCTTGGAAGGTGTTATCGAGGTCACTGTCCATATATTGGACCCAGATGATATGAGATTCAGGCATGACCCCTTGGTTGGCATCGGTATATTCTACCTTGCAATCAAGTCCCAGACGCTCAACAGATGTAGGGCAGTGAAATGGTTGACGGTAGTACGACAGTCCATTCTGAAGTTTAATGAATATACTGTCAAGGAGTACATTCTGATCATATCCGAGCACCAGTCCACTAACTTCGTGTCCCCAGTCCTCTTCAATTTGTGAACAGAATAGCTCTCCAAAGTTGGGAAGTCAAAAATCTTCTGATGCATCTCTGAGTGAGGTTAATTTGACACTTCGGCACACTCTGCGGACATGAGTTTCTCTCAAATGATGTACCTGTGGTGACACAGGGTGGAAAAATGGCTCGTCCTGACAATGCTGGAGGCGTAAAAGATGGGCTCTGCGAGTATTTCGCTGTTTATCGGCAGCGGATAGTAGGTTGAAAGCCTTAGCCGAGTCAATATTGTACCAGCCTTGCAGGGCAAGATATGAGAGTGTCTCTTCCATATAGTCAAGAGCGGTAGACCGGTCATTGTGCTTCAGCATCTGTCGAATGTAATTGACTTTGTTGGTGGATCGATATGCCTCTTTCACATTGTCAATATGTAGCCGTTCAGAAATATCCGTGGTGAAATTGTCGCCGGAACCCATTCGCCGAATTGACTCTGATATATGGCTCACAAGATGCCTCTTTGGATATCCGAAATGGATTACACACTGTTTGATGGTTTTCCGGAGCTCCTGAACGCCAATTGCCTGCCACCAAGCTTCAAACTCGATCAAGCGGATGGACAATTCCTGCTTGAACGGCATCTGCTCATTCGATGTGATACGATAAATCTCTCTCTCCAGCTGACTCACAATGCAGTCAATATCAGCGAGACTCCAGGTAGTGGCTTCAGTCTCAGCATCGGATAGACGGACCTGAAATTCCACACGCTTGTTGAGAGTCATGTTTACCGCCCCGTAAACCTCTTCTTCGGCAGCAGTCTTGATTTGAGCAAGTTTTTTTGCCAATATGCTTCTGGGACCGGTTGCCATAGTCCCAACTTCTTGTAATAGTTGTCGCTCGTGATGTTGGAATAATTTATCGAAAAGCTTGCGTTTGACAGATGTCATTTGATGGATTTCGTGCTCCAATCGCTCGATTGCCCTCTGCCGATCAGCCTCTGACCATTTAGTTGCGGTATGTCGGGCTCTATTCAGGCGCACCTGAGATTGCCTTCGTTTTGATGTTGTAACCTTTTCAGCCCCGTACACCTGAACTTCCATTGCAGCACAGATTGTATGAATCTTGTGTTCTCGTAACTGATGGGATTCCGTTGCCAACTGTTCATCCACTTAGGCCTTCGCAGACTGCGACATTTTCTGATCTCGAAAGGCACCCTTCTTCTTGTAAAATCGCTTCAGTGAATCGTCTAGTGCTGTGAGGGATAGGTCAGAGTGATTGTGTTGGCTGACAAGTAGAGAGAATTCACATAATGCCCGTGCTGCTCCCATTACGATTTCATCAGAGGCTGTTTCCACCGCAGTTTTCCCGTCATCCTTGGAGCAGTCAAGAATTCGAGCGTAATTCACTGACAGCGTTCTGATCATGCCCCGGATCTCTCTGCCCTGCCAGGAGCTGCTTTTCATCGAATCGAATGGTTTAGAGAAGTGCTGGAGGCCTGGATATCGTGGTTAGTGTTAGCAACGGTTCCGGACCGTCAGTTCGGGTCCGGGTCCGGGTCCAACCCAAACCATTGCCAAATTGGCGGTCCGGGTCGTCAATAAACCCGAACCGTCAATTCGGGTACGGTTCGATGGCAAACTCTCAACCCGTCCGAATTGGGCGGGTTAT
>Ga0307515_10003421_pt1 | contig 33422 bp, 33 predicted proteins | sample 17_EM_MG_FD_194513 | JGI IMG/M metagenome (GOLD analysis project Ga0307515, IMG submission 194513) | Populus trichocarpa ectomycorrhiza microbial communities from riparian zone in the Pacific Northwest, United States - 17_EM | ecosystem: Host-associated > Plants > Roots > Unclassified | place... | reverse complement strand
GTGTTGCATATATGGTTTATCTCCCTGGCGTATGGCTTCAGTTGTATGATGCATAATCTCTCTAAGATGATGGTCATTCCAGACTCAGCTGGAGATGCCAGACTCAGCTGGAGATGCCAGCTGAGTGCGCATGCATGCGTACGAGACATACAAGACATACTCCGAATACCGCGTATATAAGTTCATGAACGTACCTGTACTTTAGGAGATACTAGCTTCTAGCAATCAGTTCATTTCAACAGATATATTGAGAACGGCGGTCAAGAGGGACACCCGGAGATCCCCAGTGATCTGCCGAGCTACACATGGATGATTGCCACCGGTACCAATAATCTTGCACTCCGTGACTCTTGGGCTGGTTCAGATACCCCAGATGTCGCCGAGGGACAGGGAGTGGACCAGGGGCAAACCGCGAACGAGGGACCGACGGCGCCCGAAAGCCAAAGCACGAGACACAATGGAGACTATACACAAAAGGCAGTGAGGGTTAGGCATAGACTCGCGCAAATAACTAAATGGGTCGGACCAACGTCCAAACCAGCTATCTCTGTTGCTTGCGCCATTGTTACAGTTATTAACACGCTGGTAGTCGATAATGAGCCATCCGAGTTCTCTTGGTTTCTGAACGTCGCGGTTGGCAAGACAGATCCTAAAGTGCACACTACAGGTTCCCAGACGAATCAAAAGATCGAATTCAAAGTGCAAAGACCGACCAAACAGGGTGAGTGGATAGCTGATGCAACGGAAATAGAGGCTGCCCTGTCGCTGTGGATTTACCATATTCGGGAACGCGAAACGTCGCACCTACGCCAGGAAGACGATCAACATATAACCAGAGGGGGTGGAAAGAGCAGCGACTGGGTGCAGAGGGATGTGCTGTTGGTTAGGAAGAGCACTCGACTGTTAGATGCAACCACCCCAAGCCTTGAAAGGGACCTGAATTAATGGTTAGGGAATGTTTGCAGAATCCTTAAGGCAGGCAATAGTAAAGATCTAGGGCATTTGCTTATAGGATTCGTTGGCCTAGAATCTGAAAGCGCAGCCACAGGTAAGTGCATCTTCGTAGTTCCCCATAAGAATTTTTTCCTTAACCCACTTCCAAATCAGTTCTCTGTACGAAGTGTAGATTTAGAGATACTTTCGGAATATTTCCTGGCGCAACACATGTTTTCAGCCTTTATGTGGGCCATCGCAGAACATGTATCCGACCACTTAATTCAGGATGGCGAAACAACAGTCGAGAATCGGGATCCATTTAGATCAGATCAAGCATTGCTGACCTCGAAACTCGAAAACGCAATGCTCCGTCAAACTGCAAACGCTCTTCAGAATATTGGGTTAGTGAGAACAGCTCATGAGGCCTATGTTTGCATCATCCCGGCACTCAGTTGTGCGAGCAAGCTCCCCAATGAATCTATAGTCGACTGAGTGTGACATCAAATGAGAGATTACGAATTGAGAGGGAATTGAAACAGGATTGCTTTAATTCACCAACATTCTCAGGTTTGCCAGAACTTCGGAAAATACTCGGCTTCACATAATGTCATTTCGGTTTTGACAGACTGTTATCGGTTACTCAATACCACTCTACAAGAACGTACAGATCGGCTGTTCAAAGTAGAGAGATAGAGAAGCTTGATTGTATTCTATCTAAGAAGGCCCATATATATAAGAGTACAAGTACGAAAGCGTGCGTACGTAGCCCCGGGCGAAGAACCAGTGGTGAAAACTATTATACTGGATGACAAAAGCACAGCCAAGAGAGCCGTGCAACGCTGGGCAAGAGAGAAGGAAGCAAAAGTCGGGGCGGGAGTCTGGATGTGGTGGATAGATGGATCACGCTCTGACGATGGCCGAGTGGGAGCACCAGCAGTGTGCAAGCACGCAAATGAATGGAGGACCCGCCGCAGGTATCTGGGCACTGGACGTATGGAGGTCGTTGATGCCGAGCTGTGGGCGATTTGACTCGCGCTCGGGGAGACAGTCAAGAGAAGAGAAACATTACAATGGCATGGAGCGACAACGGTGGCAGTCTTTAGCGACTCACAAGCCACAATTTGACGAACAGCACACCAGCAGCCGTGCCAACGTCCGCGATTACCGAGGCGGATCAATCGAAGCACGCAGGCTCTCCTCGCCCATGGCATCGCAACCAAGATTCACTGGGTCCCGGGACACTCTGGCATCCCCGGAAACGAAGAAGCAGACCATCAGGCAAACTTAGCCCGAGACACAAGTGGGAACACGGTGATAGAGCGGCCATACACCTTGGCCTCGAATAGAGCTAGACGAATCTCCGAGGGAAGGTCAGTCGCCAAGGCAAAGTGGGAGGCCGACAAGTGCAGCAAGCACTTCAGCTACACACTCAAGGGCAAGACGGGGACCAAGAGACCTGTTCCGATGACAAGCGTGAAGTAACTAGCTACCAGGTTCTACCGACTAATGTGTGAGCATGCACCTACTGAAGTCTACGTCAAACGGTACAGCCACCGAGAGGACGTTAAATGCTGGTGGTGTGAAGGGACGGCGGCCCAGAGACGGGAGCACCTCTTCCGCCATTGCAGCTAGTGTAGAGACCGGCAGAAAGTACTCTTGATGGCGGTGGGAAAGGTGACAGGCTGGAAAGCGGGCAGATGCCGACACGTGCAGGTCTCTGAGCTGCTTTCCATGGAACTGTGCGATGAAGCGGTGGTGGACTTCCTGGTGGCTACTGAAGTCGGGAAGTTCCCGCCCAAATGAATGGCGGTATGAAGCAGGCGCAGAGGCTGACTCAGGTGTGGGGGGCGGCAGCAGTGGGCTTATATCCATTCTTTTCTTTTGCTTTTTTTTTTCTTTTCTGTTCTATCTTTTAACTTTCATTTGTCAGCGGGGATGAAGGGTAGCGGGGGGGGGAGCACCGCCATCTAGCCGGCTCGCCCGGAGGGGGAGGGGGTATTAGGTCCTGTCATACTCTAGTAAGAGTGAATACAGTATGAATAAACAACAACAACAGCGTGCGTACGCATCTATGTATAGACCCTTCAGACGGACAGCAATCTCCGGTCATACGAGACTCATCTCCAGATGTACGAGACTCATCTCCGGCCATGAAAAGGCAGAGTCCTATCATGCAATATCAGCAGCGTGAAGTGGGCGTTCTTGTAAAACTGGCAGGAGACCAATTGCATAGGTTACAGAGTTTCGGCGGAGATGGCCTTTTCACCCTCGCCAAGTTGTATCAGATTCAGCAACGGTTTAATATGCGCGACATCGTGCCGTCCAATATGCACCGTAAGCGGGACGATGCTATTACTATATGACCTGAGAGGAAGTCGCCGCTACACTGAGATCACCGAATTGACCAACAGGCTACGCACTCATAGTCGTAGACTAATCCACGAGTCTTCACTCGCCACCGCCACTGCCTGGTATTTGCGATCGTGAACTTCCATGGACTTCCATGGTGTTCCAGGCTCTCATGTATATAAAGACAGAGCTTCTCCTTAGATAGTAGAATAGACTTCATCCGCTTTACATTCGTAACAGATGCCACCGCCGAAACCGTACACAAGTTTTCGGGCATCTGTTATTCGCAAGGTTGAAGCTAAAAACGGACTGGTTTACGGACATTGACGCAAGCAATCTCAATGTACGGGACGTCTTGGGCTGCACACCACTTCATTATGCAGCGTGGCTCAGGGACGAAGAAAACGCAAGGCTTCCATTAGTTCGTGGTGCAAAACCAACATCACCAGACCTCAGCCGCCAAAAAGGGGGCAACAGCGGTAGCTTGGATTTTCTGGAGCACAGAGCAGACTACCGCACGGAAATAGCGATGCACCTTGCGGCTCAGAGGGGCTATGATTCAGATGTGCCGCTGCTACTCGAGAACGGCATCGACAAGGAGTCCAAGGACGGCGATGAGTGGACGGCGCTGTAAGGTGCCGCTCTGAAAGGCCACGAGACAGTAATGCGGCTGCTACTCAACAGCGGCGTTGACAACGAGGCTAAGGACAATAACAGACTGACGGCACTGCTCCAGGGGGCTGAGAACGGCCACGAGACGGTGGTACGGATGCTACTAGAGAACATTGTCGACCAGGAGGCCAACGACAATACCGGGCGGACGGCGATGCGCTGTGCGGCTCTGAACGGCCACGAGGCGGTGGTGCGGCTGCTGGAATGACTTACCTCGACCCTACCCCACCCACTGTCTCTGTGTTCCTGATCTTTACATAAGGTAATTGAATTTCCCTAAGTTTTCGTTAAAAACTGCCTGGTCCTATGACGTATTACCGCTTGGCACACGTCACAGACCTGTCCGGCTGATATTGCAGTTACAGGGTACGAGGTGCGATATGACGGAATGTCCTATTGGCAAAAGTGTAGTTTCTTTACTCATTGTGTATAGTTCGTTTTGAAGTGTGGTACAGTGGAAAAATGGTTACTTGTGTTGGGAGTTTTGAATTCCATGTGATTCTAAGGGTTTTGAGCAAATATAATTTAAGTTACCAACAATTCGCTAAAATCTCTTGTTACTCTCACTTAACCTTTCCTATGCACTATCTCTTCCTAGAAAATGATAGCAATTACAAGCCGTTCAGATATTGCTCGAAACGACAATGCAACCAATCAAAAATTATTCAGGGTTGGAATACATATCAACGAGGTATTCTTAGTCTGCCTTTGATCGGCGAGAGCCGCTGGCCACTGGAGTTAATTGTGTGAGTATCAGCGCGATGATGGCGGGGCTTGGTCAGGGGTGAACAGATGGCAATCGCTTTCATTTTGTTTCTATTCGGTTAGTGCAAGCTTGACCGCCGCGCCGGCTTTGGTGGTGTCTGGGATTGCGCGTCTGGTGATCCTGTTGCGTTATAATGTGTGCTTGCGTGTGACATTTCTTGCTCGTTTACAAGTGCATTGCAGAATGTATATTTTGATTCTTCTGTTCCTGGACCGTAGCGATGACGATGGTGCTCATTTTACTACGTACTCGGGTGTGGGGGTAAAGGATCGGATGCTGCTCCTGTTCTGGTATTAAATTTTGATGTGACTCAAGGGTGTCAACAATGGGATATCTGAGGTGGAAAGCGCACTCTCCAGCTTTACTAATTTTGCAATTATTCAGATTGTGCTTCAACTAAAACTGTGTCACCATCAATTTTACCATTTCTGTGTGTTTGTTTGCCAGAACAGGAGCGTCCGATCCCTAACCCCCAGACCCGAGTAAAATGTAAGTTAACAGTTACAAGTGACACTGTCGCTTATTATTTGGTTGAACTCGTGGTTTTTGTACAATGTTCATAGCATTATTTTGACTACTTTCCCGCTCAAATCGCTGGTATATGCGTATGCGATACCGGAACCAGTGTTCCCAAGCAGTCTATCCGGTTAGATAGCCGGTTTACGCCAAGAGCCACTTTGAAAACCATCATCAGACAGGTCTACAGATCTGTGAATCATCATCTAGCCAGACTTTTAGAATTGACATGTTATGCAATATGAAATTCGTTCAATTGCAGCTAAAGCTACAAACGCTGGGATAAAGTAAAACCCTTCTCCAACACCTTCTCCTACTGCTCCACCAGTTGCTTCATATTGAATGAAGGGTAGTTGAAGATTGATTGCAACTCAGCACGGAAATCCAGTGTTCGAAACGGGCCAGCTTTGACTTCTTCAGGCCCAGCCTTCAGGCTTTAGAGAAACCCTGGCCGGCCGCCCTTAGCATGGGCTTTTGAAGCAGAAGCCCAGCCGGCCGCAGGAAGCCCGCGGGCCGAGGGATGAGACATGACGATCCCAACTCTGTTACCGAACGCTAATAATAGCGCTTGTTTTTCTCGAACCACGGGGTTTTTACCCCTGTTTTTCATGTTTCAGCCATGTAGGCCGGCCCGCAGGCTATGGTAAGGCCTGCGGGCTTTCGATTTTAAAGCCCGGGCTTTGAGATTCGAGGCCCGGCCTGGCCCTCACTAAGCCCGACAAAAAGCCCTCGGGTCGGCCGGGCCCGTTTTGAACACTGCAGAAATCTTGGGACTTATATACTACTATATTCCACTATTCTTGATGAATACTGGTAGATAGACATGAATATCCAGCATATGTGCTCAACACGCCAGGTATCTGAAGTTATCCACCACTTGCCTCCAAAGCGCTAGTCATCAGTAGATACCCAAGTGTTTTCAAGCATTGATCAAGCTGGTCTATACCAAGGGCGGCTCTCTCAGAGGCAACTGCGCCTGATCGGTCTACGAATCTATTGATGACTGGGCAGCCGATCTGACCGCTCGGGAACACTGGATAATGTAGTGGTTATGGTTCTGTCTTAGGGTCGCTTCCTACGTCTCATTCGCGAGAGGATCCGGGTTCAAGCCTTCCTTTGGTCTTTTTACTTTGTACTCAATAACCGAAGAGCTACATACTGCGTGGCAGCCCGTAGATACCACCTCCGGCGCTCACTACTGGAGATTGACCTTCTCCAATTGCACGCAGTACCGCCTCCTAGCGCATATCCAGTTCACCTGAGCGCTATCTCTAAGTGAACCTCAAGAGCGCCTGAGCACTGCCCCTAAGTGTCTCCCTTCTAGTGCATCCGAGCGCTGCCTCTAAGCGTACCTTCAATTGGACTTAAGTGCAGTCTCTAAATAGCCTCGACCAATCGTACCATAGTTAAGTATATATAGATAGTTAGAGAATAGATGTCATATTATCATTTACAAATGTTTCTTTATCATGAAATTGAAACTAAAATATCTAGTACACCATGCCTAAACGAGACAAAGTGAGATATATAAATTTGAATGGAAGATCCTCGCCCAAGTGCAAGTTAGTTTCGCTCGAGTGTGAACTCATTTCTCCCGATGCTTAGAATGCTACAATATATACACTTGGAAAGACGCGCGCAGGCGTTGGTGATGCGGCTGCCTTCGGAGATACAAGTGGGGTCTAGTGGGTTCGGCTCCAAACGGGAGCCCCGGGTACTAATTTGACGCAATAGTTCCGACCATGCCGTCCGGCGTTATGCATCCTTCATTACAAACCTACAACTGCGACAACTCAATAACTATGGTGATCGCGAGTAACCGTGTTGCATATACTAAATCGCCTCCTTCAACTACTTTGATCTCCGTCAGTGTTGTGCGGCCACTGAAATCCGGGAATGAAGCCCACCATGGATGCAACTCGGATGGGAACCTTTCACACATCAGCCGCGTTACAATCGCACTGAGTTTAACAATCTCAATTACTGCGTACTACAGTTTGCGTGAGTGACCCAGAAATCATCGAGATGAAAATGTGGTTAAACAAGATATCTTATCGGTTTAGGCATTATGTGGCCATAACAGGGCACATTTGGCAATGCACCCGAAGTTGTCGTATATTTCCATTCACTCTTTGTCTTCACAAGCATATGTTCTCTTATATTGTAACAGTATAGCTCCGGGTATAACTGATGATGAGGTTAATATGAATTGTACCGGACACTAGAGGTTTAGAGTATCGGGAAAATGAGATCGCACTCGTACGGAACCAGCTATGCACTCGAGCGACGGTGTTTGCTCATCCCGCACTTAGACATATATTTCGCATACACTTATCTATATTATTTATACAGGAGTACTAGATTTTTTAGTTGTAATTTCATGATCATGAAATATTTGTAAAAGATATATAATACCTATTCTCTAACTATCAACGTACTTATGGTCGGGTACACTTGGAAACAGAGCTCAATAGCCGATCTGGAGTGGACAGGAGAAGTTGATCTAGGCCGGCCAAGGATCTTAATCCCTGTCGTCCGAGCGGGGCCCGGTGATTCGGTAGAGGTCCTGGACGAGAGCATCAGGGGCAGCGGGAGTAAGGATTAAGCATCGACTGACAGGGCCCTGCGGGGAATCCATATCCTGGGTGCAGGACGTGATCCTGGTTACCGGGTAGTGGCCTTCTTGGATACTCAAGCATGTACTCGGCTAAATAAGCTTTAGTACCCCACGATAAACCGCTGCCACCCTCTCGGTGTAGCATAACACCAACTATCACACGACTGCCACTGCAGTTGCTCATGTTGCATGTATGTATAGATCGTCCGTCTTCGTCAGCAGTACGGGCTTAACTGTGGATACGGTACTGAGGAGCTGGCCAGCTGGCTAGAGACGGTATGCAGGGTTAACTCATGATTCTATCGTGACCTAGCACTTAACCTTCCGCCTCCAGAGCTAGCGCATCTAGAAAAACTGGAACTTAGAGATTAGCGAGTGCCAAAGTCACCTTACCTAACCCGATCCGGCATGTTGTACCGCTTCTCTCCTATTTTCTCTTATCTTCTCGCGTCCACTACTCTACCAGCACATGAAGATATGAAGTTAGGTCATCCTTTCCACACTCCCATCGCTGAATTATAAGTTAATACCGAATACTGTCTTTAGCCAGCATCTGGCTAGCTAAGATTGGCTGTTATTAGTTGACTGTTACAGTTTAATTATACTGTATTTACTCTACCTAGAATATGATAGTTCCCGCTGATCCCTCCCCACCAGATGACCCCGCTAGGTGGGGTAGATTCCCATTCTCTGCCCTTACTCCCCTGTCTTAAAACAAACGAACTAATAAAGAGAACAAAGAGTAAGAAAGATGTGAAACAAAACGAAAGAATGGACGAGAAGAGTGAAAGGCAAGATCATTGTCATACCTGGGAACGCTAAGGCGTGTCAGTGTCACCTGTCAATTGCCGGCTGGCTTTCCAATAGTCCCGGCTGCCACCAATCTTTCAGGGCTCGGCATTGTCATCCAAGTGGAGCATGGGTAAATAAACTCAGGGGGGATCTAGCGGACCCTGGCGGAGGTTGCCACTCCCTATCTCGGTGATTTTTAAATTGAAATCCACTCAGTTCATAACACATTACATAGCATACAACTCTTGGCTCCCAGTGCTAAGCATAGGAACCATATAACTGGTGTGAATGAGCACATACAAGTGAAGGCCAGTCACCGCCGCACCACTCGCTTCACCGCCACATCACTCGATACACATCCGGCTCAGTATGTTACATATCCTGTGGCAAGTGACTCAGAGTGGCGAGTGGCGAAGCATCAAAGTTCTTTCATAATTCTCTGTATATACATCCAGTCTTTCTCCTTTTCTCCTTCTCTTCACTATATCATAGAATTAACACATGGTTCTCCCCTAAGTACTATAGCAACACAGTAGTCTCCTAGTTCAAGAACCCTCTACCCAACTAATCGTAGTCCAGGATCGGGTAAACATCCGCCAGCCCCGGACAGACTTTTGGGATGCCTGGCTCCCGGCCAGCCTGCTCCCGACCGGCCCAAATTCACCATCTCCGGCCCGCTCCCGGCAAGCCAAGAACGACTGCTCCCAGCCAGTCCCGATCGACCGTGTATTCATATATGTATAAGTAAAAAGATAGAGAATACAGGCTGAATACATGACTTTTGCAATTCCTCAATAGAGACTAGTAACTGGATTTGTTGCTCACGGTTGGTGGTCGTCGTTCAGAATACGGCTTCTCACCTATTCAATTGTTGCGCGCTCACAGAGATGAGCGGAGAGCCATCATCAAGCGGAGAGCACTAAAATATTGGTATCACACTCGCGTGTGCATCCAGTGCGTCAGACGAGACCGAGCGGAGATACTCCTTTTTCTAGATGAATGTGAATAAGAGAACCTGTAAGTAAAATGGAGCGCAAGGAAAGAGTGAATTCTAGATGTGTGGATATAGAGTAAAGCGGTGGTGGTATTGGTTGGTGGTTGTATTAGTGGTGCACCACAACTTTACATAGTCTACGAAGTCATTGGGAATCTCTGGCTGCTGGAACATTTCGGGAGTCTCACTGCTTTATATCCAACGAACCCAGCAAGACCACGTCTAAACTTCGAGACTGCAAAATCGAACACTTGACAAATAAGATACGCAATCTCTTCAGTCTCGTCTGTATTAAACACTACTGGTTAGTACTTTGCACATACACTATCATCTAGCCTAGGAATCTGTGTCTATTGTGGCTCAAGTACATACTAAAATGGGTCGGTCACGATCGAGGCGGATTTAACTAGTAACAAGCCTTCATTACAGTGCACCGAAGGGATTGACAAATTGAAAAAAGAATTGAGGTGCAACAGCGACAGTAACATGTTGATCTCGACTCGTCCGATTTTCAAGTCTCTGGACACCTCACCTCATGCATACGGCCCAGGCGCCTTATTAGGGGTGTGGGCGCGTCCAAAGCCCACACCTAACAAGCCGCTCGCTAGCGGGGCACCTCGTAGCCACACTCCCACCTCCCCACCTCCCCCGCTCCCATCTATTCAACTTGGAGCTCAATTAACTCCATGAGTTTTACTTTGACCAGGATATTGTTTATATATGAAATGTAGTTAACAAGATGCTCTTTCACTTGCTTGCCTCCTCTTTTAGTTTTGTCTAATATTCAAGGAGTTGTTGTAGATCAAGTACAGTGGTTTAGAATATACTCAGCACTGCTGATGCTGCTAAGCACTGCTTAGCACCACTGGTATTTGGCGTCAGGTAAATTATTTCTACCTGACGCTTAGATACATGTTGTATACCATCAGGTAAATCTTTTCTACCTGACTGTAAAGTGCATCTGAGATGAGTGACAGCTCATGACTCAAATGTAGTGACCTGAACCTGTTCACAGACAGTTCTAGTATCTGCCCAAGGATAAGGCAGAATCTATATACATATAGTAGAGCTACTCTAGGCAAAAGGGCATGGAATTTGACCAAGAATTGGCAGACTTATGGGGGTGGTTGGTAGGTGGGCAGATGGAAAAGAAGCAGGACTACCTACCCCACTTGATTTCTCCACCAATGCTGGTTGGAATTCAGTGCCCTTGCTGCCAGTGTCTCTTATGCATAGCAGAAGACTATTCAGGTGCAGCTTGGCAATTTCTAAATAGTGTAAAATGTCACTTGGGCAAAAATTCCCTGAGTTATGCTGTTGTAGAATGTCTCCCAGTATTGTAACTTCAGAATGGTATCTATTACAACAACCACCCATCCAAACATGCCAAGACCAGTACAAATTGACATCCAGCAAGCCATATATACTCTGATATCATCACTAGCAAATTTGATTTACAATTGGTGATAAAACAGGGGAGTCAAAAGAAAGACAAAAAATCCGCCAGCTGCATGGACTCTCACTCACATTTTCAACTTGCTCAAAATTGGTCCATTGGACTTGATTTTTGGATGCATATGTAGGCCTTGCAGTTACGTATCATACTGCAGTCTCCGATCTTCTCTCCATTGTGTTGTTGTTGAGTAACTTGCAATTTTGAAAAAATACCAGGATTTCTTAGTGGAGTGCAAGGCGCCCCCGCTAATGGCTTGTTAGGTGTGGGCGCTGGACGTGCCCACACCCCTAATAAGGCGCCTGGGCCGTATGCATGAGGTGGGACACCTCATCATAAGTGGCCTTGGCACCCAGGGGAACACGTCATGCATACGGCCCAGGCGCCTTATAAGGGGCGTGGGGCGTTTAACGCCCACACCTAACAAGCCGCTGTGAGGGCACCTCATAGCCACACTCCCACCGGAGCCACCTCCCCTGCTCTCAGCTGCCACATCTATTCAACTTTGAGCTCAATTAACTCCAAGAATTTTACTTTGACTAGGATATTGTTTATATTTGAAATGTAGTTAATAAGATGCTCTTTCACTTGCTGGCCTCCCCATTGGTTTTCCCCAACATTCAATGAGTTGTTGTAGATCAAGTACAGTGGCTTAGAATATACTCAGCACTGCTGATACAGCAAAGAACTGCTTAGCACTGCTGGCATTTTGTGTCAGGTAAATAATTTCTACCTGACACTTGGATACATGTTGTATACCATCATGTAAATCTTGTCTACCTGACTTTAATGTGCATCTGTGATGAGTGACAGCTCAAGACTTAAATGTACTGACCTGAACCAGCTCAAGTGTTAGCAACGGGTCCGGGTAACCCGCGAGCATTCCGTGTTTGGACCGCAAAAACGGGTCGGTTCAGATTCAGACCCGTCCAAAAACCCCACTTGTCCAAAAACCCGACCAGCAGACTCTTGGCGGGCCCAACCGGGACATGTACCCGTCAACCCATGGCTTTCGCCGGGTTTGGCTAGACCCGTATGTACCAATCTCCGGTTTTGCGTATCAGGTCTCATATTTAGAGTCGCATTCAGATCTGCTACTGTTAATCGTAAAATATTGACATTGGTAAGTCACAGTTCATTTTCGACCTATTAGCCGCCTTGATGTGCGAAACAAGAATACTGACGCGCCCAACCGCTTCCTGACAATGAGCGTCAACAGAGCGTCAAAGATATTTGGTCTTGCATCTTCGGTAATATGAGTGGTGCGTGATCACAAACTTCCATAAGGAAGGAGATGGCAGCCTTTATAGGCTGATATGTACGGGATATTCTAGCCACATCCTCCGGGACAGTAACAACTTATTTCATTTACAGTGCTACCACTAAGTATTCTTGAGCCTTTTAGAGTATAATAACAGTCAAAACGATGTATATAGACAATAACCACCACATCGCACTGTGATTAACCATGATGGAAGGCCAACAATCGTTGACACTCTGTTGACACTCATTTTGAAGATGGGGCAGGAAGCGTTTCACTTTCACTTTTGCCTATAAAGGCAGTCAATGATCAATTTATGACAATGTGCAACCTGTCCCCAGATTACCCATAATACATGACCAACAATCTTTGAAGCTCCATTGACACTCATTTTCATGATGGGACATGGAGGGTATTGCAATGGTTTTTGCCTATAAAGGCAGCCAAAAATTCCTTTATGACTGACTACACCCTATCAGAGTTGTCATTTCCCAGGACGCATGACCAAAAATCGTTGATGCTCCATTGACACTCATTTTCATGTTGGGGCAGGGAGGGAATTGCACTCTGTTTTGCCTATAAAGGCAGCCAAAAATTCCTTTATGACTGAATACAACCTATCAGAGGTGTGATTTCCCTACACACATGACCAAAAATCGTTGACGCTCCGTTGATGCTGATTTTCATGATGGGGCAGGGAGGGTATTGCACTCTGTTTTGCCTATAAAGGCAACCAAAAATTGCTTTATGGCTAAATACAACCTATCGGAGGTGTGATTTCCCAGGACACATGACCAAAAATTGTTGACGCTCCATTGATGCCCATTTTCATGATGGGGCAGGGAGGATATTGCTGTTTGTTTTGCCTATAAAGGTGGCCAAAAATTCTGTTGTGACTGACTACAACCTATTGGAGGCGTGATTTCTCAGGACGCATGACCAAAAACAGTTGATGCTCCGTTGACGCTCATTTTCATGATAGGGCACGGATGGTATTGCTATCTATTTTGCCAATCAATGCAGCCAAAAATTCCATTCTGACTGACTACTACCTGTTGGAGGTGTCATTTCCCTGGAGGCATGACCCAATATCGTTGACCCTCCGTTGACGCTCATTTCGCCATGGCTGTATCCACAATTTGGAATCATTCAATTTGGCACAGTCCATCATTCTCATTGTTTTGGCTGCCTTTCGGGAATTTTCATTTACTTTCTTCTTGATCACTACGTTCCTCGTTAATAATACACAGATACATATATTAATAATCTCCAAAATCCCATGTCTTTCGGTCAATGCTCGTCATCAGCTGCAGGATCGCTCAATCCGCTGCTTTGTTTTCAAAATGAATGTTAGCCGCAACACCACACAACAGATAGTGTACTAACCATCATCAGTCAGCATATCTAGATTAAAATCGGTATCGTGGTCGGTATCCTCATCATCTTCGAAAAATCTCCGCACAGGGAAGAGCTGTATGCAAATTTGTATATCCGGCCGGCAAATTGACGATTTCATACGGTTGATCTCCGGAAGTGTTACCAACTGCGGCAGGTGGCATGCCGGGGTGAGGTGGAGTCAGCTCTGGAGTCTGCACTCTGCATCGGGCGGGGGAAGGTGCACCTGTTCCTTTGCGTTTCCAGCATGTCTGCGGATTCTTTGCAGTGCCATTTTGGCAAAGAAGGCAGCAGCACGTTTGGTTATGACGAAGCATTGCCGGGTGTCATGGTAACCAAGCATTCCAATTTTTATGCCCAGGAAACCCAACACCCCACTGCGTCTCTTGGAGGACCTCGGCGCGTGGTTTCTTAATGAGATATTTTGTTTCCTCAATTGCGGCGGGCGAACAGCATTCTTTGTCCATTTGGGCTGTATTCAACGCCAGGCACATGTCAGACTGTTCCAGCTGTACCCGACCTTCTTGCCTTTCGATAGTTGCATACATGTTGAAAATCTACAAAACATTAGTTGATGCTTCTAACAATGAAATTCGGCTGTTACCTCTACCATCTACGCTTCTGTAGCCTCCTCCAAGGTGATTAAAGCCTATTTCGTCCACTCATGCGGACGCTTATCAGGAAATTCATCTGCAAAAATCCCAGAGCTCACAACATCATGATGTTCCATTTTGCAGACTTTGCGGCAAAATGACATTGTCGACCATGGAGGTTTCCTGTTACAGGCATCAATGAATTCGTTACGTAGCTCTCTACGGACACCGGCTGTAGGATATACGGTTAATTCCCTGTCGATTGCCTTGATAAGGATATTCTCACACCCAACTGCATGCTACTTCTTGTTTTTGCTGATTCCAGTTTTGCGGACAATCTTTAAATGTGCATCCTGGGTCATATGTTTGGTGGCTACATTGGCAGCATCGCGGTGAACGAACTTGTGTCTGCGCGCTTGTTGTGTGCCAAGAATATCTGTATTTGATGAAGTGCCAGCCAACATGCCGGTATATGATCTGCTCTGACCTGGCGGAGGTGGTTGTTTATCCATAATGTGCTGGTGTGGATTTGAAGAGGAAGATGATAATGAGAGGAAGTGGGAAGCCCTGAGGACTAAATAGTTAGGTTCATGTCAGAAAGGAATAAGTAGCAGCCAACATGATCGTTATGCTCAAGATGAATCCTACTGAGTATGGCTGCTAGTTGTAGGGGTTTCCCACTGCCCTGCAATTTGCAATCAGTCGGTCTGATGTTGTCAGTTTGATAACAGGGATCAATTGCATTGTACGACCCCCAAAATCGCCCAATTGCTGGATATTAATAGGATGTAGTTTGAGCGAAAGGATGTCTGCTGATGTTTGTCTCAAATAATCCCCGCGATTTTACATGAAACTGACGCTAACAATCATGTCATGTTGGACGGTCAGTGTTATTATTCCTGCTTTATGGACTGTCAAGAGAGCGATTTTGCTTTGTTCAGAATGAGTAAACGTACTAGCCTTGACCTAAAAGATGCAGCTTACATCCATATTGTCCATAGCTTGCAATATCCAACATCTCGCCCAACAACAAAGTCCACGAAAACTACAATGGTCAATGCACCGACACAGAACTTTTCGCCAGCTCTGTCAGGCAGATACGGAAATCGACGAAGGGCTCAACCCAACGATGTCATCAAGCGAATGAAGGCAAGATCTGCTTGGTGGCAGGGAGAAACCGAGCCCTTGGGGCATTGCGCAGCTTGAGATCCACAAAGAAGCTTGCGGCCGAGAAACGACGAGAAACACACGTCTTAAGCAATGAACAGAAAGAGAAATGGATTGAGGATTATATTGAGAGAGAAACCGCTGTGGCAAGAAAGCGAGTTGAAGACGCAGAGGCAGAGGTTCAATGAGAGCAGGACAATATGACGCATGCTGAAATAGTGGGATTGACATTCAGAGAGCCCGAAAAGACGGTTGAGGAGATGCTGGTTGCTATCAGAGATAGTCTGAGTGACCTTGCCAGTTCCGACAATGGGGAGGATGGGGATGATGAGGATGATGAAGAGACTGAGCAGGGCAATTTGAGTGAAGATGACGAACCCGGCTGGGTGATGGGCACAATCACCAACACGGTCCTGCAGCGCATGGAGAGGTTTCGGCAGAAACAGATGAAGCTCGACGAATTGACTCAACCGGGATGGGAGAATGCAGCTGACTACTTCCGTGAACGAGATAAGAAGTATGGCACCACTGAATTGAGGGTTCCAGGCGTGGTTCAGCCAAAAATAAATGATGACGCTCCGGCACCTCCACCAGCAACATTTGGAGAGCTGTTGGAGAGTCTTGACATTTTCCTCGGAATATTGCAAAGGCCGCTAGGGACTTCTCAACCAGGAAGTAGTCATATTTGGCCAGGTTCGGTAAAGCCGCAGTCTAAATCGAACATACCTACTGGTGAACCAGCTGCAGAGCCCGATTTGTCAATGTTACTGAAAGCGAAGCTACTTAAACCAGTAAGCGTTTACCCCTGCATATAGCCTCCAGCTAATTACCATATAGATATCGGATTCCGACGAAGAGAAGGTAACGGCTCCTGTCTCTGTGGAAGAATAGAAGTCCCGACTGTAATTTTTGACGTCTGATTGCGGTGAAAACCAAGTTGTTTACCAATTTTGCTATGTGTCAGCTTTTGGTTGATTTCAGTGACCAAATTGTGAGACATGATAATTCGTCTGTGCATGTGGAATGGTCGATGGCACCATGTGAAAGTTCTAGAATCCAAATAGGGCTGTAGGATGGCCATCACATTCGATTTTATTCTGCAAGTGACTGTTAAGTGGCAAAGCAAAAGCATTATCAGTGACGAAATGTGCTAACCAAATTTAAGTAAGTGATGCCATATGTGTCATGGGAAGAGCGGTCAGTGCCCATAACGAATCGCTCTGAACGACAACCATCATGCCGTAATCATGCATGAAGCCACCTGCATAACTCTCCGCACAGATCTGGTGCACATGGTTGAGATATTTGAAATTGCTTGTGGTACGTCATGGAAATCGAGGAGAAGGAGCTGGATCAGGAATGGTGAGGCAGTTGAGCTATAGTTGCCAAAATGTTGTGGAATGATCTACATACTGTGAATTGCCTGCTGAAAGCGCAGGAATGTGATAGGGCCACGTCATTTCTGACTGAGATAGTGTAAATAGCAGTTGATCAAAAATTGAGAGATAACAAAACTCCTGGATGCAAACGATAATACATACAAACGCAATAATGGATGTCGAAACTGTCTATTTGATTTGTTGCAAACAATTATGTAGTGTACAAAGGCTGTTTCGATGTGAATAATGTGTGCGTGAAAAGAGCGTCAACGATTTTTGGCATTGCGTCATGAACCATCCATTAGGCTGTACGGTAACAGTAAGTCATAATGAAACTGTCGGCCACCTTTCTATGAAACCATGGTGGTGGCAACATTTCTACTTTGTTCTAAAAATGAGCGTCAACAGAGCGTCAACAACTTTTGCCCTTGCATTTTGGAAAATGCATGGGCTGTGCGGCGACGTTACCCCATAATCTTGCTATCGGCCGCCTTTCCAGGCAAATACCCTTGCAACAACATTGCTACTATATCCTAAAAATGAGCGTCAATGGAGTGTCAACAACTTTTAGCCTAGTATCATCGAAAATCCTTGGGCCTTGTGGCGACATGAAGACATAATCAAATTATCAGCTACCTTTCTAGGCAAAAACAGTTGCGACTAGAGCTCTACTATGTCCTCAAAATGAGTGTCAACTGAGCGTCAACGACGTTTGGCCATGCATCTCGGATAATCCGAGGGCAGTGCGGTGATATCAACACATAATTGGACTATTGGGCGTCTTTCTAAGCAACAATGGCTTTGACGATATCATCACAATGCCCTAAAAATGAGCGACAACGGAGCGTCAACGATTTGAGGCCTTCCATCTTGGACAATCATTGGACTATGCATCTACAATAATCTATAATTGTACTACCAGCCGCCATTCTAGGCAAATATGCTCCCGACAAGATCGTAACCATTTTTCCAAAATCAGCGTCAACGGAGCGTCAATATTTAAGAACCCACAATCTGATTAACTGTATTTCAATTTTCGGCAGTCTCTCGAGTCGGATTACCCAGCTTTCCAATTTTTACCGCCATGTCGGATATACAATCTTTGAACACCTCATTGATATAGGTTATGATCTCTTCCAAAAATGAACGTGTCTTTATTTGTGATTTGAGCAACTATACTTTGCAAATTATCTTCGATGCTTGGTAGGCGTCGATGAATGTAGGCTCGAAGCGGCCTGTGGCTCGGAATTATTCTAGACATGTGCCTTCGTGGCTATTCTATTTGCACTGTGGAATTGAGGAGACCGGCAGCCCTTGCATCATATGTATCGTTTGTTATCAAGTTCATCCCCATCCATCAGACATTGGGACCAGCTCAATGGGGAAACACTAACTGGTAAATGCTCACATCGCATAGTTAAACGAATTAACAGAGTCTGAGGTCACTCAATTTACTAGTTCGACGGTCGATGAAACAGCTTTGGCCATCCTGAAGAGGCAAGGATGTTGTGGAATCACAATAGTAAGTTGGCAGAGGAAAATCATATTTGATTTCGAGTTTAATCCATATTGACCGAAATGACACACAAAACATTCCAAACTGGGCAATAAGGACTATAAAACTGCTGAATTTCACCAAGACACGTGGAATCGCTACCTTAGGTTAGGATGTGTTTCGGCACATATTCCATGGAACGCTATATCGAACCTTGAGGTACGATGGTTATATAAGGCATTATGCGATGACTTAGTTCTGCCATCTGCTATGACCCTTAGTAACATTTGCTGGAGGCAAGATGCAATGACTGTGTATGCAATTAAGAAGGAATTGCCCATACGAAATAAAGTTAGTTTAGCTTTGAACGGATGGACATCAACGAACAAACTAGCCATAAAGTCAGTCATTGCTCACTATACAGAGCGACATTGGGCATTGCATGAAGTTCAACTCACTTTTGATGAGGTGGATCGCCTGTTCTGTTCCTATAGCGAAAGCTAACTGAGGATGATTGGTCAGCGGCCAACATACTGGAGCAACGATAGCCGTACATTTGAACTACGTGCTTCATCGTTTTGAGTCTACAGACGGCCGTTTACTTGGTATTACGAGGAATACTGCTTCCTTAAACTATTCAATGACACGCGAGCCGCAATCAATACTGCAGTCCACTGGAATCCAGTGGCCTGCATTGAGGAACCATATACCGTGCATGGCGTACGTCACACAGCTGGTTGTAGGTGCTGTCATGAGCAGTCTCGGTGTAAAAGGCCACACAAAGTCTTGGGAAGCCTATGAGTGCGATCAGCAATTTGGCGAGAATGAACGCATAGAGATTGGAAATAGTCAAAGACTTCGAGAAGAGAGCAATGCTAGAATCAACAAGGTGTCGGACATGAGACCAGGTTGAGCAAAGATAATTGAGAAAGTACGTATTTCATGATATTTTGACAGTCCTGAAGCTGACCTTCATAAAGCAGAGAATGGTTGCTGTATTGATTACGCTAACACCTGGTCGTCGAAACGAGGTTGTTGATTGTCAAACAGCCAAAGTCCGCCTTGCAGTACTTCCAATTATGGATGTGAAGACACTTTGGAACTCTACTCTGGAGTTGCTCGAGCGCGCCTACCGCTTATGGGAATTCAGCTGTGAGTGGCTTCAGAACCCAAAATATGCAGAATCTCGGCCACTATTCACAACTCAGGATGAATGTACGATTGTCAAGTACGTCATGGAAGTATTGAGGCCATTTCGATATTGGACCCTTTGGATGTCAACGAGGGATACAGTCACATTGCATCAAGTTATGAGAGTGTACAATGACATGTTCGATCACATTGATGGCATGTTGTGAGCTTTGGCCAAGACGAAGACTCCATGGAATGAAGTCTTGTTCTTCGCTGTGCAGTTAGCTCGGCAGAAGCTGTTAAAATACTATGCCGAAGTGACTACAACGACTGCCATGCTTCTGATTTCCGCGCACATCCTCGATCCTTTCAGGAAGTTGCGATCGTTTAGCAAGTGGGACAAGGGAATGTATATTAATCCTGAGGACGAGACATCCTAGACTACACAATACCAAGAGGGGTTTCTGAAATATGTCAAGAATGAATACTGCACCAAACATCGACTTGTGCCAGTCAATAAACTGGAAACGGTACCAAGCAGCAATCTCGTCCCCTCTGCAACGTCTTCAGGGTCTTACCAATCATCCTTTGATCCATATGATTGGTGCAGCGATGATGAGGAATACTTAACGCCTAACAAGGTGGGTGAGACGCCACCTGGACGAAGTGATCGTGCAGCCCACTTATTGACAGCCGACAGGCTCTATTTGAATTTGCCTCCTGAAGCACCAAAGAACTGGGGCCAAATTAATCCAAATGTCAATGATTACCACTCTAACCCAATGGTGAGTAGCAGTACATTTTGGATACCGGACATAACTGACTGGCGGAGACAACAGTAGGAAACGCACTCAACGTAAGCCGATCTCTCTGATGTGGCGGGCGACATATTCTCTATCATACCACATGGTGTCGGAGTGTAGGCCAGTTTTTCCCTTGGCCGAGATGTTATCGGCTGGAGGTAGTCAAAAACCACAGGCGAGACCATTCGCAAAAAGGTGGGTGTACGGCAGTTTGCACGTGCCAATAATGTCATTTTGGCAGGCACTGACCAAGAATTGGATACCACAAACACAGAAAAAGACTCGAAAATGACGAAAGAGGCGGAGGAAAGGAAATTGCGCAAAATTGCCAAGGTTCTGGACTTTTTGGATATATGGCATGGCAGGGAAAACCTACGTGCTATGCAGAAGGAATCATGCGCTCAAAACAAACACATGATCGCGGTAGGATACATTTCGGATACTGAAGAAATTGTCAAAGCATCCTGGTCACTCTTCCCACATGATGGTGCGGTTGCATTTAAATTGTCAGAAAGATCACTTTTGCCACCAGCTTTATCTACAAAGGACCACCATGGAGGACGAACTCAAATCTTGAATGTCCGCCGTATTCCGAGAATGAACCGTCATCCAGTCAAATGCGACAAGGATAGCGCACCTGAAAGCATTTCGTACACTCAAGATTGGCTAAACTGGAATGGCAACTTGGATAGTCCAAAAGACAGCAAACAGGATTGGGCAGCGGACAATGACTCTGATATCGAGCACAACAATTGCATTGAGGATCCGGAATGCCCAGAGCAGCAGGATGTGAGCACCGCACCAAATGTGCCCGGATTGGTTTGGCTGACACGGAAGTTAAAGAGGTAGGATGAAAAGGTGTTAATGACGGTCAATGCAGTTGAAACGCGGAGAAATAATAGAGGGAAGAAAAAGTAGGAGAGAATGCGTCAACAGTTCACCAGCTTGATGTAGCTTGACCGAGAGTATCAGTTAGAGATATATTATGGGCGAATGGTAAGTAGCTTGTGAATATTGGTTCATAAATAGATGTATAGCAGGTGCAATGAATCTTTTGGCATGATACATCATTTTTAGTCATGTGAGAGTGAACAGTGAAAGATAACCACACTGCTCGGCTTTTTCACAGGGTTGAGTCCCAATCTAGTTGACAGCTAACCAGTACAGTCAAATCATGATGAATACCATTATGGATGGTAGCAGATTGTGAATTGACAATACTTTAAACTGAGACTCAACAGAGCGTCAATGATTTGTGGTCTTGTAAGTACGTTAATTCACCAGTGACTTGGTAGTTTTTATGCATAAAGGATGCATTGGCAGCTTTTATTAGCAAAAGAGATAGCAACATTGTCACCACCCCATTCATAGCATGAGCGTCAACGGAGCGTCAACGATTTGTGGTCTTATAAGTACGGTAATTCACCAGCGACTTGGTCGCTGTTATGCATCATGGACGTATTGGCAGCTTTTGATCGCAAAAGAGATCGCAACATGGTCACAGCCCCATTCTTATCCTGAGCGTCAATGGAGCGTCAACGATTTTTGCTCTTTTAATCAAGGTAATTCACCAGTGACTTGGTCGTTCTTATGCATAACGGACGTATTGGCAGCGTTTCTTAGCACAAGAGATAGCAACACAGTCACCGCTCCATTCTTAGCATGAGCGTCAACAAAGCATCAACGATTTGTGGTCATGTAAGTACAGCAATTCACCAGTGACTTGGTCGGTGTTATGCATAACGGATGTATTGGCAGCTTGTATTGGCAAAAGAGATAGCAATACAGTCACCGCCCCATTTGTAGCATGAGTGTCAACGGAGCGTCAATGATTTGTGGTAATATAAGTACGGTAATTCACCAGTGACTTGGTCGTTTTTATGCATAACGGATGTATTGGCAGCTTTTATTGGCAAAAGAGATAGCAACACGATCACCACCCCATTCTTTGCATGAGCGTGAACGGAGTGGCAATGATTTTTCGGTTTGCATCTTGATTAAGTTATGTTCTGATTGGTTGCAGACATCCATTTATGCGATATTGGCAGCCTTTACTGGCAAGAAAAACAGCGAAATGCTTTCTGCAGCATCGTGAAAATGAGCGTCAACGGAGCGTCAACAGTTTTTGGACTTGCATATTTCATCATCAAGGCATTCCGTAGATTTTCGCATGCATAACTGTATTATTGACTGCCTTTCTAGGCAAAAATACCATTTATCAAAGGTGAAACACACATATCAAATTAATCGATATTGCACACTGCTCAATAAGCAAAAGCTCATTAATGGTTGCTGAAAACGCAATTTTGATAAGATACTATTAACACACTGCAAATACAAGAGCCTTATATGAATCTATAGATGGACCCGCAGGGCGACCCGCTGACAACACGCCGTACTCAGATGGGTTGGGAGATTACCATGGAAATGTACCCAAGTGGACAGTTAAGGTTGATTGACGACCCGGACCGCCAATTTGGCAACGGTTCGGTCTACATCCGGATCCAGACCAGAAGTGATCGTCCGGAACTGTTGCTAACCCTAAGCAGCTCACAGGGAGTTCTAATACCTAATCACATCAGCAACAACCCTAGTGTTCGTCTGAAACACTCGGGTGTTCCGGATGGCTCTGATCGCTCTGATGGAACCTTGTTCTATCTCATGGAGGATTAGACACTTCCCGTTGGATACTTACCTCCATCACTTTGCACCTGGTATATGCACCATCACTACAACCCTTGTGTTAAACTCTTCACAGGGGCTGCAGTTATGGTGTAGCCATTTACACAACCAGCGCCAATGTTTATGCCTTTCTTCGGCCGATAGCCGCATTATTCCTCTCAGCTATTGCTCTATATCAGATGCTGCACTCGCCTCATATATGTTAACCATTGAGATTTTGTCACAAATTGCAATACAGACTTGGCTTCAGATAAATCGCTTGCTGTTGCATTTGCTTCTCCATTATTGTATTTTACAGGTTTGAACTATACAGTCCAATCTTCACACTCTGTAGTACTATGCCCTCAGTCCTCCACATTCTGCATTAATCCCTCATCGGCTTGCGATGCTTATTCCTCCTCATCCGCATCCTCATCGTCGCAATACTCGCAACCACAACCGTCGACATCACCAGTTGGCACGTCAAACCTATAATGCCCGCAGTCCTCCACATTCTGAGTTGATCTATCATCGGCTTGCGGTACTTCTTTCACCTCATCCTTGTCTGCATTGGCGCCATCCTTGCCATCATTCCCGTCGACATCACTGGTTCCCAAGTCAAACCGCATAAGTTCAGTCGTGGGCGGCAATCGCCAGCCGGAGCTGGGTATGGTATTGCGCACCGCCCGTTCATCACAGTCAGCTCAGTTATCACCTCTGTCCCCGGTTGTCCCGAAATATTGTTCATCATGCACGCATTTGTACTTTGTCGGGATGTTTGGGTCTGTGCTTCCGATCTCAGGGTCTTCAAGCACCACTTCTGAGGTAAAATACTCATGAAAAATAGCACAGTTAACATGCACAGCTTCCACACTGATCCCCACGGCAGGTGTTGGGTTCTCCGTCTGTTGGATCGGATGCTTGACGGTAGCAAGAGAGTTGTTATGCAGCCTCTGTTGCTAGCTCTCCGGTAGCGTGTACCAGGTATTCATCAAGAATGCATATGCGTCTGCAATGCCAGGCGAGGTTAACGACTTGCGCACCGCAGCAGGATGGGTTCTGACTCCTGTCATTCTTTTAATTGAAGGAATCCGAGCGATCAGGTATGCCCGCTTCAGGTTTTTCTTGGAAGCTTTCGGATGAACCCCTTTGTTCTTTGGCCACTCCTGGGGAGCATGGTGCAACGCTGTGCAGGTAAACATGATCTGTAGCGAGGGTATATGACTGTCCTTGTCGTTAATCATGGAATTATAATATCCATCAGCAAACTTACCGAGGTTATTCGCCCAATGATATAACTTGATGTTGAAAAACTGCGGCATTGCTTCCGCCAGGAAGTAGAGTGGATGCTGGCCATGTGGTATCAGCTTTTGACAATCTCTGCATTGGATTTGTACCACGTACACCACATTCCACACGCTTTGCTACAGGAAAAAATACTTATTGTCTTCCAGGAGGGAATCAATGAATTGCAAACGCTCTGTGTTGAATTCGACGTGGTGGAGATCATATAGCTTTGCTATATTGTCACTTGCGAATTGAATTGGATGGGATTTAACCTTATCGACTTGAGCGCGAACCAGCTACCAGTTTGAGCCTGTAATATCCAATGTGGGTGGTTGCATCAGCATACCTCATTCAAAATCTCTTTTGTACGTGCCTCAAATGCTACTGAGCAAATGTTATGTTGCTGCATTGCGCTGTTCGAGTACGTCTCTATTATCTACCTGTGTAGGGCTTCATCAGCAAAAAATATTTCCGTCCAGGCGGAATGGCTCTGTCAGAGTGGACGCGCTCCGTCAGAGCCGTCAGAGACACCCCGGTGGCGGATTACTCCGCCCACGGCGTCAATTCAACACGTCGCGTTCCATATCGCCCTCTTATCGCTGTTTCACTGGTTCTTCTCGTTCTGTCGGTCTCCTATTTTAAACGATCATTCTGGCGTTGTGGCCAACTGTGACCATACGTCGGAATGGGTTCATTGGGTACGTGCCTGCATCGGGATTTCAATGCTATGGGTGACGCGAAGAAAATCTCTCCTCGCGTTCCTTCTACCTGCGCCCAAAATGCAATTCTCTCTTTACTAATTATACAGGATTGCAAGGCAATGGGTGACGCTGCGAAAATCTCTCCTCGCGTTCCTTCTACCTGCGTGCAAAATGGAATTCTCTCTTTACTAATTATACACATCATTCCAGGTCGCCAGATCTGAGTGGCTATTGACAATCCATCATTCGTTCCGTCCGTCTCCTGCCTTACTGCTAGTAGCTATCTCTGGAATGACGTCCGCGCAGCCGACACGATTTCCCAAGCTGAAAACTTGCAAAGCAACGGCTGCAGGTGGTTTTCTCACTTGTACAAATTTCGAGACCGGATCGAAGTTACCCGAGTTTTCAGGTATTGTGGTGAGCGCCAGGGCTAACAAGTACTCAACGAAAGCTCCATCCTCATTTAGGAGTTTCATTTTGAATAGTCGTTCCAGTTACCACGGGAGACGCCCATTCAGCTGGCCATAACACCTCCCCGGGCATTGCTTTACCCATACCCAGTCGTTCCGTCGATCCCCTCCGCGCCAGCTCTGGCTTCCTGTGCATCGACACATCTGAGATATGAGTTCACCATCTAAACCCTCACCTTGGACCTTAATACCATGATAAATACCGAGCTCCATTGCGTGCAGTAGATCATCCGATATATACGTCTTGTTACGACTCTTATTCTTGATAAAGTTCCGCGTGCCACTGCATATTGCCACGCGGTGCATTGCGTCATGTGTATTGGCAGGTAATGCTCTGAAGTCATTGATCATAGCGTCAGGATGCTTTCCATCATGGCGGTTTTGGGGCCCCATGAATTCGGGCTTCGCATATGACTGGGAGCCCAGGGGGGCAGCCAGATCCGCACCAGAAGGGAGGACTTTGCAGACGGCAGCGCTGTTCTCCCGACGCTGAGCGAGGGCTTGGAGATTGAGCTCTCTGATTTCGAAGCAGAAAATGGGACGCTGAAAGGTGATTACTTGCGGCAGGTAGTTGAGATTGTGATTGGAGGCGTTCCAACCGTCCTTGAGGTTTGCTTTATGTGCTTTTTCATGTCTCTCGGCAGAATCCTGTTGCAAGGCTCCATAACGACGAATCTGTTCGACCCAATGAGACATCAAGTGGATCTTCGGAAAGTTGAAGTTGCCACCGAACTCCTTGGAAACCGATATCTCGTCGCTGTTATAATCCCGCCAGGCGTTCATTTCGCGCCGCTTTTCGGACGGCGTCCAAGTTTCAGCATTTGTTTCCTCGTCAACTTTTCGCTTCTTCACGAGTTCCGTTCTCAGCGCATTGGCTTTGGCCTTCGCCTTTTTGCTGGCTCGCCCGAGTAAGAAAACATCTTTGAAGGTGTGAAAACGATGGAAGGCGTCCTCTGTGACGGGTGGGATCGGGCGCAGGTGATATGGATGACTGTGATGTATCAAAGCGGGGCAAGAGGCTCGAGGTTCGTTTCGAGGAAATCGAGACAAGACAAGACAAGACAAGACAAGAGTCGAAGCTGTTTCAAAGTCGTAACTTACTTGGCTATACAAGAGAATGAGTAAAGAGAGAAGAAAAGGAAATCCTCCAACACCAAACGACCTCTCTTTATATACAGTTCGTTCACCACTCTCGAGTCATCCCTCATGCTTCGATGTACCAACCGAATAATCCTCTCATGATCTTACACACCCGAAAACTCTTCTTATCAGTACAACCACGCCACATCGTCCGACGTCGCAACACTTCTTCCCACATCCTCATCTCATCCTTATCATTCCTTATTAATTCCACACCATTTCCGGTTCCTCACGTTCCTCTAGAACCTTCGTCCGCGCTTTTCCCTGAATGAGTGACCTTCTCTTCCCTGGTTCCTGCACATCTTCTCGCGTACCTTAACGAATGTAACCCATCATATCCCTGATTTCTGGCCGTAACATCCTCCATGTAGCTCAAAGTTGCATCATCGTGAGATTTATATCGAGCATACATATAGAATTCTAACAATGCCCGTGTGCACTCAATTGCGCGATTGAATATGGGACACTGAGCGGGGCTTCCACCTCGTAGAGACTGGGTTACAACTCCTAGCAGGTACTGGCTCATTTCTTTCATCTCTTTCCCATTCCATTGAGAACCTTCCACATATGACTTATTTTTTGGTGTGAGGTCGTGGTAAGCAGGCACAGATAACCATAATGCATTGTACTTGTCAAGCCGTTCGTGCGTCTTCATGAAGTGGAAAATCCACTTCTGGATGTGGTGAAGCATGCCGATCTGCATTGTATGGAGGAGGTCGGGCTTCGGGAGGTCCCTCATGATACAGGGAGTATGTCGAAACACGATGAGTCCTCGGTGGACATGGCGCGACGAGAGTGTGGAATCGGCTGCAATGCAGTTGGCATCGCTGAGCATTCTATATACGTTGTGATCGCGCCGGGGGTGTTGCTTGTCAGAAGGGACATAATCTCCACGTTCGTTCTTTGGACACTCGCACCAAAAACAAACATGCCGCTCGAGATGATGTAGCTCGCTATATTCAATGCAATCTGCCAGCCATGCTGCTAAAAGTGGTTTGCAACGCCTGAAGTTACCATCTACACAGGGAACGTTGTAATACCCGCTCTCAGCATTGGGATTCTGATTAAAGGTGAGAGGCTGGAGTACCCGCCGGAGTACTTGGTTCAGCACCTCTCTGTTTGTTTGCCGCTGCTCATCCAGCCGCTTCTGAGGAATATTGCGGTTCTTGATCGGAATCGGCAGGAGAGCGACCATTACGATGGTGTGCGCTGAGGGCATCTGGCAGATCTTCGAAGATAGATTGCCAATTGTCAGATACACAGGCCACTCTTTCTTGTCGCCAGCAAAATTCGAGAGATGTGTTCTGTCGGACATGAAGATCAAGGGAACCAGTGCATCCCCCAGTCTAAGCGTTGCCTTAACCTCCATTACCAGGTTATTATCCTGGAGTATCTCTGCTTACCTGTGTCTCCCACCACCAGTCCGCAGTGTGCATTTAAGTATAGAGGCATTTCGGTGGCCTATCACTGTTAAAGCAACGTTGAGGGGCGTAAATGAGATGCTCGGCGTAGGCTGCCTGCCGCATCAACCATCTCATGCTTTTGATGATGACTCGACTCCAGTATTTGATAGGCCGTTGGTGATTGTCATTCCATCTCAAATCTTCGAGAGTGTGTAGTTCCCACTCCCCGAGAGCCTGATCATCTGGCATGCTAGCCACGAGCTTCAGTACACCATCCACATTTTTGAAGCTTGGGAAACGCAGGGCGGTGTTTTCTTCCTTCTGCACGTTGTCATAGTAAGTCTTCATACCCGTCTTCTTGATCCCACACTCGATATATCTGTAGTCTTCATGCGTCGCAAACGGGTACTAGGGATTGTTCCGTATGTTCGTCTTAATGCAATCCTGAGCGTCACGTTCCCATGGCTGAGCAATGTAATCGCTCAGCGGAGCGCCGGCGCCGTGGTATGTTTCCGTCCGGGGCAGAGGAGGTGGCGGTGGTTGAGACTCCGAGTCTGCGATGTTTTCAACGTGTTGGAGTTAGGGAAACGCGTCCAAGTCTTCGACTGAATCTTTGTTAGCATTGAATTAACGACGCTGAGCGGGTTCAACGCGTCGGGCCGCGCTGCGAACAGTCAGATTCTTTGCAAATTGACTGTGTTCAGGATGGTGTAATTTGATATGTTTAAGTCGCCAGCTGTCTGAGGTGAACTTCTTTCGGCATGACAATTCCGGGCAAAGGAATGGGCTCTTCTCTGGCATTGTCGACGATATGGGAGGAGTGGAGTATTCACTGTGGAAAGGCACGAAAGTTGGAGCTGGGGCTGAGCAGTCTGGTGTCGGTACAAGCTCACTATACTTGAGAGATTTATGGAGCCTCAACACCATCACACCAGGAGTTGCAAAAACACTGCATGCGCGATGTCCCATAATACTATGAATAAATAAAAAATAAACCCCGAGCAATCCAAAAACCTCGCGACGCGTGTAATAATCAATGCCTGAGATGAATAGATTAGAACAAACGAAACGAACAAGCCCACAACCCTAACCCAAACGCACAAAACACCTACACGCGTGCCTTAATCAGTGCCTGAGATGAATAGAATACAGCAAAGGAAACTCACAAGACAAGAACCCGACTCTAACCCAAACGCAACGCGAGGACTGGTTGACTCCTCGCCTACCAAGCCATCATGACGCGCCTCATGGAGAGTGACATCGGAGAGAGGGGCATCCGGGAGAGGGACAGCAGGCACTGGGACATCCGGGAGATGGACATCCGGGAGAGGGACATCCGGGAGAGGGACATCCGGGAGAGGAACATCCGGGAGAGGGACATCGGGGAGACTGTCGCCACCTGCCGATTCACCAAGTAGCTGCTGCTCCACATCGCCATCCGAGGTGTTTCCTGCTGCCTCAGCTTCTCGCACAGTTGGCGCCGCTGGACGAGGTTTTTGGGGCGTCACACGGACAAAAAACTCCAGCCCACTGAGGGTATGAGTCTCCGGAGATTGTGGTGATGAGGAAGGCTCGGGGGTTTGTCGCCGTGAGGCAGGCACCGGAGGTTGTGGCCGTGGGGTATGCTCGCGCATCTCCTAGCCTTGCTCAGGTAGCACGGGTGACTCATTGTCTACCAGGGTATCAGCATCGTCAGCCGATGTACTTACCATCTCTCCCTGGCCAATCATCCGAGGTTCTTTCCCATCATCCTCATCTTTATCCTCCTCCTCATCCTCATCCTCTTCCTCCACCTCCACCTCATGTTCCTTCTCTTCATCTTCCTCCTCTTCATCTTCCTCCTCATCATCGTCACATCAGCAAAAATCATTTCCGTCCAGGCGGAATGGCTGCGTCAGAGTGGACGCGCTCCGTCAGAGCCGTCAGAGACACCCCGGTGGCGGATTACTCTGCGCCCGGCGTCAATACCACGCGTCGCGTTGCATATCGCCCTCCGATCGGGGTTTCGCCGTTTCTTCTCGCTCTGTCGGTCTCCTATTTTAAACAAACGCTCTGGCGTTGGGGCCAACTGTGACCATACGTCGGAATGGGTTCATTGGGTACACACTTGCATCGGGATTGCAATGCAATCGGTGACGCTGCGAAAAGCTCTCCTCAGGTTCCTTCTACATTAAGCTCGAGGAGCGTAGGAAGGTGAGAAGATATGATACAACCCGGCGGTAAGGATCCACGCAATTGCGCGGATCCACGAAATCTCGGAAAGAGCGAGTGAGACCAAAAGTTGGGAATGATAGAGTGTGTATTTTCGTTGTATGACAAGATGAGTGGAAAATGAGATGCTGGCTATCTATCTACCCCGGGGTCTCCCGAATATATACTCCGGGTCGCTCATTCCACCTCCGTTACCCCTGTATCTCCGTACACCCACTGTCGCTCCTTAAGGATATACTTGGAGGCCGTGATCGAGCTAGTTTGGAGATGCACTTGGAGGCCGTGATCGAGTGAACTGAGAGATGCACTTGGAGGCCGTGATCAATTGAGTCTGGAGATGCACTGGGAGGCCGTGATCGAGCGAGTTTGGAGATGCACATGGAGGCTGAGATCGGGTGAACTCAGAGATGCACTTGGAGGCCGTGATCGATCGAGTTTGGAGATGCACTCGGAGGCCGAGGTCGAGTGAACTCAGAGATGCACTTTGAGGCCGTGATCGAGCGAGTTTGGAGATGCACTTGGAGATCGAGATTGAGTGCACTCAGAGATGCACTGGGAGGCCGTGACCGAGCGAGTTTGGAGATGCACTTGGAGGCCGAGGTCGAGTGAACTCAGATATGCACTTTGATGCCGCGATCGAGCGAGTTTGGAGACGCAATTGGTGACCGAGATCTAGTGAACTCAGAGATGCACTCTAGGCTGTGACCGAGCGAGTTTGGAGCTGCACTTGCAGGCTATGATCGAGCGAGATTGGAGGAGTACTTGGAGGCGGTCGATTTGGAGGCAGGCGCGACGGCCTGGGAGACTGTCGATCGTGGGATGATGCTGTACTTGGTGTATGCTGTACTCGGTGTTAACTCATGATTATGGCATGGAGAGATAGAGAGGGATGACATAACTTCGTGTTCTTAGCTGATGGTAGAGAATGAGAGAGATGAGAGGAGATGGGGGAAATCATCATGAGAAACTGGGACTTAAGAGAATTTCGTGTGCGAGTCAATTGACCATTCCTGATACGGCAGGTACTACTCCCGATCCGGGGGGTAAAAACACCGATACGAGGTCTTTTAAACCCAATCAGGCAAGTCGTAGTTAAGTCATCCCTCTCTATCTCTCCATGCCATGATCATGAGTTAACACTGAGTACAGCATACACCGAGTACAGCATACACCAAGTACAGCATACACCCAGAATTGTCTGTCATCCCTTCATTCCCACGATCACGAGTTGACCCCTGAATGTAGCTTCAGCTTCCGGCGTACCTCCCTACCGATTCACCGCCACCAGCCAGTTCTCCATAAGAGCTTCAAAGGTACAGTCACCTCATCACATTCCCACGGTTTCGAGTTAACTAACCGATGAATAGAGTCTCAGCACCGGGCGCGCCTCCCACCGACCGCCTCGAGCTCGACCACCTCCAAGTACTCATCCAATCTCGCTCGATGATTCCCTGCTACAAGTGCATCTGCAGACTCGCTCGATCACGGCCTCCCAGTGCATCTCCAAACTAGATCGATCACGGCCTCCAAGTGCATCTCTCAGTTCACTCGATCTCGGCCTCCAAATGCATCTCCAAACTCGCTCGATCACGGCCTCGGAGTGTATCTCTGAGTTCACTCAATCTCGGTCTCCAGTTGCATCTCCAAACTCGCTCGATCACGGCCTCAAAGTGCATCTCTGAGTTCACTCGACCTCGGCCTCCTAGTGCATCTCCAAACTTGATCGATCACGGCCTCCAAGTGCATCTTTCAGTTCACTTGATCTCGGCCTCCAAGTGCATCTCCAAACTCGCTCGATCACGGCCTCCCAGTGCATCTCCAAACTCAATTCATCACGGCCTCCAAGTGCATCTCTCAGTTCACTCGATCTCGGCCTCCAAGTGCATCCTCAAACTCGCTCGATCACGGCCTCCCAGTGCATCTCCAAACCCAATTGATCACGGCCTCCAAGTGCATCTCTCAGTTCAGTCGATCTCGGCCTCCAAGTGCATCTCCAAACTTGCTCGATCGCGGCCTCGGAGTGTATGTCTCTGTTCACTCAATCTCGGTCTCCAAGTGCATCTCCAAACTCGCTCGATCACGGCCTCAAAGTGCATCTCAGAGTTCACTCGACCTCGGCCTCCAAGTGCATCTCCAAACTCACTCGGTCACGGCCTCCCAGTGCATCTCTGAGTATTGCTCCCAAGCACTGCCTGCAGCCAGTCGAGATATAACGTGTGTAGATTGGTAGCTATATAGATACATAGATAAATCGATGAGAATACAACGTGAATACATGAGTTTTAAAAATCGTTGCACGTTTAGTAGTAGCTATGAGTTCCAGGCGCACCAGCAGCATTCCCAAAGAAGATGTTGTTTTTCCCAGAATGCTCTACTGTGATTCGAGGTGCTCCCAGACGCTCCCAGGATTGTCGCCGGCGCCCCCAGGTGCTCTGCTATGCAACGCGACCGGGCGCCTGGGCGACAGGCAGCGTGTAATTCTCCGTCAGAGGGTACGAGGTTCCGTCAGAGCCGTCATAGCCGTCCGGAACACCCGGCTGTTTCAGACGGAAACTAGGGTTGTCGCTGCTGCACCATCCCTTTCCATATCGACATCGCCGTCTAAATCAACGCCGTCTGGTGCTTCCAAATAAGCCTCCATGCGCATATTTACATCAGGGTCAAGTTCTGAGTCATATTCGCCGTCTGACTTCTCGGTCGAGTCGGTATCATCATTTGAGGAAATTGACACGCCGGGCGATGCTTCCGGCTCTAAATATACCCGCTCTAGTTAGCCCTCCGTGTCCGAGCCCGCCTCATACCTTTCCTTCTGCAACTACAAAGCAACGGCACGAGAGATATCATCTCCCCCTTGGGTTTGTTTAACAATACCTTTCCCTTTACCCTTCCTCATCCCCTTCCCCTTCCCTTTCCCTTTCCCATTCCCGTCCTTGGTTCCCTTCCCTTTCCCGGTCCCTTTCTCACCGCCCTGCGTGTCCTCCTCACCCTCGCCATTGTCATTGTCATTGCCATCGCCAGGACGGCTCCTTTCACCGCTCAGCGCTCCGTGATCCGCTCAGTTCTCATCATAATCATCCTTGTCTGTTATCTCATCCCAATTTAGTGTCACGGCGCAAGAAGGTACGAAGGTACTTGGGAAATATAGAAGAAAGATACGGAAGGTGTGGAAGGAATTGTGTTACGGAAAGGCGGAGACGTTGGAAGACGTGGAGGAAGCGGCGAGATGGTGG
>Ga0307515_10003420_pt1 | contig 33425 bp, 32 predicted proteins | sample 17_EM_MG_FD_194513 | JGI IMG/M metagenome (GOLD analysis project Ga0307515, IMG submission 194513) | Populus trichocarpa ectomycorrhiza microbial communities from riparian zone in the Pacific Northwest, United States - 17_EM | ecosystem: Host-associated > Plants > Roots > Unclassified | place... | reverse complement strand
TGGCTTAGTGTATTGTCTTAGTGTCTTAGTGATAGTGTCTCAGTATGTGTATATCTAGATCTAGATCTATACCTATAATATATAAGAAGTAAATAACACATAATAATAATAAGTACACACTACGTGGCTACGTGGGAGCATGTGGCCGTTGTCGTCATTCTCGATTTATTCTCGGCCGCCGCTCCGTCATCGCATCCGTCATCCGATCTCACCCATTTCATCCATCTCACACCCAAATTAGGAGAGGCAAATAACCTCCGACTACGCAATATGCAAATACGCATACGCATACGCCATCCGCAATTACACACTCCACCCCATTTCACACCCCAATTGCCATTTTTAGCATCCGAACAATGCATCCGAACAAGAGCGTCAGAACGTAAGAAGGTAAGAATGAGCCCCCATCCTTGGTTCTGCCGTTCTGCACACCCACAACCTCCACTTCCCATTTATCGGGAACAACGCCCCTTACAAGTCTGATAACTATCAAGACAATCCACCTTATATCTATCTATCTTCCTTCTTCTTCTCTTTCCCTCCTCCCCACTTCATCCCTCATCCCGCCAGCGCGTAAACGGACGTCAGTGATACCAACCGGCCATCTATCTCAGTTCTAGCTAAACTTCACAATGACAAAATGTTATCCACAGACTCTGCAGCCCTTTTTACGTCACCTCCTTTGGTGGCCTTCTCCCTTCCCTTTACTCCATGCTCATTCTCACCACTCATAGCATCTCCGGCTACTTCCCCGGTTTCGGAGATAGTGTTCACAAGGGTGACAAGAACGGCTCCTCGCATCAAAGTCATCAAAGTTATTCCAGAATTCCGGATGAAATGCTTTTCTTTTTGCCACCCAGCCTCTCAACAGATTTTCTCACGGCTCTCGGCTCCCATTCTCAGATCTGCGACTGGGCAGGGCCATCGAGCACGCTAAAGGTATTTATAGTCCTCTCTCTACACACACACACAGGTCCGGTCACTGGCAAACACACTGCTCCTGGCGAATTGAGGACCATCACTCCAAGTGCATGTAAAATTAATTCCTGTGTGATTGTTTAACCAAATTCATCTCTACCTCTAGTTGATAAATTTTTGGATTGTAACAATCACAACCGCTCGAAGAAATGATCACGATGCATAGCACGATGAATAACCCCTATGGCTACAGTTTAATATCCTTCAATGTGCTTCTCCCCTCCAAAAGCTTAGTAAGAACTTCCACCAACAACCACTGATCCTCCGTCGAGAGCCCATTGGTGATGGTTTGCAGTACACTGCCAACCGTAACCGCGTGAACGCGAATGAGATTGGAGTAGTAGACGTAGCTGAACATTCCCATCAAGAACCTAAAAAGCACGAGAATCGTACGCGATATAAGTCACGAGCAAGACGAGGACGGAACATCACGCACTGGCAGTCCATTCGATCGGTCATGCCGCCGTGGCCCGGGATACTCTGTCCAAAATCCTTGACATTGAAGGCCCTCTTGAATCCAGACGCGAAGAACCCTCCGAAAGGGGCGACCAGACTCGCGAAGCATGCCATGACGAGAACGTGGAACTGATAGGGAGCCCAAGGGATCGATTTGACAGTCCTTCCGCACTACAATAGTCGTTTAGCATTTGAATAACCAGCCAGCACCAAGGGAACGAACGTACCAAGAAAGAGACAATAGCCGCTGCTGGTTGCATGAGCTCATAGTGTCTCCACACGAACACATCGTTCGGCTTGCACGTGGGAGGGTTCCACGCGTTCGCACCCAGATCCTTGACCGGACAAATCATGTAATCGTACCGCATCCAGAACGAGCCCCACTGCCATTGCACTATAAGCACGAGGGCGATAGCAGATAAAGGCGAGTTACTCACGAAGAAGCCAAAAATGAGTGTGCTGAACAAGGCGCCTACGAACCCCTCGACCGTCTTCTTCGGCGACAAGGCAAAGAGCTGCGTGCGGCCGAGCGTGATCCCTAGAGGGGTTGACGCAGGAGAACATAGAGTCAGTTTATTGACTCAAAGAATAGCGACGGATATCCCCGGCTTCTCGCACGAGACCGGACCTGGGTTCCGAACTGCATAGATGGACGATGACGTACCCCAGACATAGGCAAATACATCATTGCAGATGACAAGAGAAGCCGGCACCCAGAACCAAATCATACCCTACGTGCGTAGGTGCCGCGAGTGGGCACGGAGGTCAAAGGTGGCGTGGAAGGTGGGAGAGACTGTGGACGCGTACCTCGAGGATATTGTCCACGATAAAGTGGCTACTGAGTATGACAACGAGGAGCGTCATATGCACCCACCCGAAAAGCGAAAATTGACGCCGAAGGTAGTTTTTCTTGAGAGAGGCGACGAAGCCCATGAAGCCTGAGAATACGTGAGTTTCGGCAGATAATCTCATTCTCAATTTTACATACCGATTGTGTAGAGCATAAAGCTGATGAACCGGTGGTTCGCTGCAAATGGCAGGAAAAGAGCGTCGGAGAAGACGACATGCTGCCAAGAAGAATTGAGCACGATATCAAAAGCAAGATTTTTCTGACCTGCCTTGAAGTAATAGATGATGGTTTCACCATACTGAAAGTAGTTTGCGACTGCGAAAAAGTACCAATTGAGGGTGTTGCTCCAAGGGTCAGTGGTGCTCCGGAAAAGGACACTGATCTCCCGGTACACAAGAGTCTGGATAAGGAGAACCAGGCAAATCATGTACACGTGCCCCATAGCGAGCTGTACTATGGCACTGCATCAGAACCGACCCATAGCACTGTAAGAATCACTCACAGCAGAACGCCCCCATCATAGCAAACCCACTGATAGCCCGGGGAAGCACATTTGCCCACCTTGACGACTTCGGTGGCAACTCGTTATTGGAAGAGCTTGTCACTTCAACACTGACGGGAATGGTAGTGGTGACAGTATCGCCTTTTGCGTTTTCTCTCTGCACTTCCACTTTGCTTTCTTTAGCACGGTTGGGCGACAAGCTCGTCGAAGCCTTGCGTTTCCTGACCACCGCAGGAAGGGATGGACGGGGCAAGTCAGTGGGGAGCGTCGGGGTGAACGACGGCTCTGCGAGAGGCCGCGCGCTGCTTGGTGGAGAACGCGACCTCGTCCTAATCGGTAACGGTGCCGGTAATGCTGCAGTTGGGCCTCCACTCAGCGAGTTCGTGTTTGATTTTGGTCGTGCAGCAGACTCGGCGCTCGTGTGGGCACGACGAGGACTTTGCTCTTGTGGCAATGGGGTGGTTTCCTGCCTAGCTGACTGCGGCCCTGAAGACGACGGCGCGGCGGAATGGTCGCGTTTTGCTTGTCGTGCGGCCTTTTTGAGCTGGGTTTTGGTCAAAGGTTTGGTGCTCTCTTGTGGACTTGAGTGCCTATTTGAAATCAAATCAGCATAGACGCGAAATTTCAAGACAAAAAACGCGCACCCTACTGGCTGAGCCTCTCCCTCGACAATGACGGGCTCCTCGTCATCGGATGGCACGTCTTCAACAGTCAATGCATCAAATGCACCCTTGGATGAGAACCTTGAGGCTGGTCCTGGCCGTGAATAGCTCATTTCTAGTAATGCAGAGAAGACGTGGAGCACAAGGTAAGTAGTTTGGCAAATTCAGGGTCAGTGGGAGGGAAGAGTTTAAAATGGGAATTTGCTCAATTTCTCGAAATATAATGATAATGGAAGAACGTCATACGATGCTGGTGGGTTGATCATCTTCATGTCCAAAATCAACACGGCCACCCGTGCAACTCGATCTCCTTGAACGAGGAACGAGGGTGTAGTACAGTCAATAATCTCCCGTGAGCCGGCATAGTAACTATACTTGGATGGACTATCCACCACCGTTTGCGAACAGCCACCTGAAGACAGCGAGCTCCAAATTTGGACCTTGCAGGGAGATGTCTTCTGGGACGCAGTGCCCAGATAGTCTAAGACTTGAAGATAATGTCTACTGAGCAGAGATCACGGATTGAGCACTACGATGGCGAATACATCACCACCGGGGCACCAAGCTGGTGTCCGGTCGTGCGACCTTTTCTACCTCATGAAGGACCGGCGTACGGTCTCAGTTTACTGTTCGCTGGAGCATCACAAATTGTGGCACATGTGTATAGTTTACCACCTCGACGGGGAGGCACGAATTTCAGCGAGGGGGCGTCAACATGGATAACAAATAGAACATAATCGTAAAGAATAGACAGTACATTCCGAAGGTCCGTCGTTATGATTCATGTCGTCTCATGTCGTCGCTCCGTTAACTCGGTGAGCATGGCGACGTCCATCTCACGTCTTCGCTGGTGGCCGGTAAACTTGATAACCAACGTTGATACGACCGCAACAGTTGCTGCGGAGAAAATGAGCGCACGGTGCATTGAGAAAGGAGGCGTGTTGTCGCGAAGAGCGTCCTCAATGAGTACGAATACGATGGTGAAGGCATTGGCACTGAACCAAAGGATCGCAGAACTGGTCTCCGCGCTCCGGGTGAGCTCACAGCCCATTTCCAAGGCCACCGGGAGAAGGAGGAAACTGAAGACACCAACAAGTGCGGACACAGCGAAGAGGGCACCGATGTTGTCGGGTTTAACTATATGTTATATGTCAACCTCATGTAAATATTACAAATTTGTAAGGGCAAATGAACGTACCGGCAAAAATCAGTCCGATCCAGCATCCAGCCAGGAAGGGAAGTGTACAGCGTATTGTTAGAGCAAGATGGTGGGTAAGAACCCGGTCGAATAGGGGTGCAGTGACTATGCCCCCGATCAACCCCGCCCCGAGTAACGTCGCACCCTGTTCGGCAAATGTTAGGGGGACTTTAAGGCCGACACGGTGGGCTCACCAATAAACCGGCTTGATCAGACGAGTATCCCACGGGCGCCTTTTCATTGACAATATGAGCCACAGGACTTGCTTCGGGGTACGTCGGAAGACTCACAAAAATCTGGTTCGTGAAAATTGAAAATGTGCTAACAGCTGCAACGAGCACGCCAAACAAGACCACGAGGATGGTAAAGTCTACCCGTTCGGTGCCTGACAGGTTTGATTTGCCCTTCACTCCTTTGCCAACCCATGCGAGCAGCGTCTCGCGCATTGGGGGCGAGGGCTGAGAGCCCGCATAAGCTATCTCAACGTGAGTAGAGAGGTCATTGTGCTGCAGAGATACAAGCACATACTCGGTGGAGTTGGAGGTTTGGATTGCACGAGAATAGCGAGAGGGCAGCAGACTGAAGTGATGATGGCTAAGATTAATACCTAAACAGAGTATTAGATATGGGGACGTTGTAGAGCGGGTGGTGTCCATATACCGATTGCTTTGGCGTAGAAATAAATGGGGGAATAAGTTGACCTATGGCGGCTCCAACCGGGTTCGCTAGAGGACTCTCTCAGGCGTGTATCCGGACGTACACTGTAAAAGTACATACCAACGGCGAGGATCATCGTAGCAGTTGTACGGCCTTTGAGGCTAAACCATGTTTCTGAATACTTCGGACCGAGGACCTGATACACTGGTTGCGCAATGCCGGATAAAAGCTACAAATATCCTAAGGAAAGTGATAGTAATCAAAAATAGCAGACTTACCTGACCAATTATCAAGAGGGCGTAGCTCCCTTCTTTCGAGAGGCCTGTGGCGAACGCTCCTGCATAGCGAACCCAGGAAGCGAGAAACAAACAAACGGCGCCAACTATACACTATACGAAAAGTGAGAAGGATAGTTGGAAAGACAGGGGATTCCTACCCACAGCAGTGCGGATTCCCCAGCGCTGCACGACCAAAGGGGTTGCGATAGATGAGGGAAGATAGATGAGATTCACACTGTTCGCCAGCCAATTGACCTGGGTGAGAGAGATGCCGAACTGGGTACTAGCTGTAAGGAGGGGTGAGAAATGAAAGGACAATAGACAACAGGATGTGCACCAACTGGCACCAGCTACGGCTGAAAACCAAATCCAATTGGTGGCTGATACCATGTTCAACAAAGCCATCACGACTAAGCGGAACCTGTCAGCGCGAATGAAACGTTTTGAGTCATGGAGCGCACCAAGGCCTATCCAACGACGCTTGTAGAGGCGATATTCGGAGACTGAGAGGGCATCGAATGCTCTGTATACGTGAGTTTCTTCCGACTGGTCGACGGGGCTGTTGGGGTCTTTGGTTTTGAGGACTGCGTGGGCGAGCTGGACATTGGGAGAGGCTGCGTGCTTTAGGTCCATGAAGGAGATGATGAGGAGCCTGCTCCCCGGCTACTCGTGGATATTTGCGAATTGGTGAGGGCGGGCAAAATGGCAACTTGCAACAGGGGAGAGGACCGACCATATGGGCGCTTTGATGGCCCAGTAGCAGTGCCCAGTAGCAGCAGACCACTGAATTAGCCCGACCGTCGTCAACCGGGAATACCGGCAAACCGTGGGACAACCGCGTGCAACCGCAACTGAACCTTTCACCTCGCGAGGCCACAAGGCTACGAGGCTACGAGATACCCGCTCCTCTCCATCTTTCTCAGTCTCTTCGCGACTTCGTAGCTTTGCAGGTACGCTGCGATAGCGGAGTTGTGATAGGTAGATGGCAGTGCCCTGCTTTGCCCACACGTGAGAAACAAGAAACAAACAAACTAACACTTGACCTCCACCTCATTATGTCCAGAGCAAAACAACCCGCATTCCACAACGACGTTGATTCTGATGTCTCGTCCCCTCCAAACACGTCGCGTCTGCCGCCCGTCAAGGCCCGAATGAAGAATAAGAACGCCAACGCCTCAGCATCGAACAATCTCCGAACACTTCCGCTCCAGCCAAGTGTCATTACAAATACACCCAAGAAACGCCCTCATGAAGAAGACGATCAAAAGGACGCGCCTAAGCCAAAGAAAACGCGTAAAAACGACGACAAACCTGCGGAGCCTGTCAGTCTCCCTTACTCACAAGCCGAGCCTTTTCTCGCTCTCGTCGCTTACCTATTCATATAGTTGCGTGTCATTCCTAAACGCGTTGTAGCTCGAAAGCCCGCGATCATTTCCCAGGTATTTTTCAAACCGCACCCTTCCTCTTGCGTCTCTTAACCCCCTCGACCCCCAGCCCAGCGAGGCGCCCGTTCCTCCTAAACCCAAAATGAAAAAGGAACCACAACCTTTATGGACACGCGTGGCGCCTGGGGCCTCACGCAAAGAGATTGAGGACCGTATCGCCGTGTGTCTCATTTACCACCATGCCTGTCTCGATATGCTGACAGCAGTTCGCCAGATCCGAGAGTTCTTCCTTCGCTTCTCAGAGGCATTGAATGTGAAGCGGCCGTTGCTGGAAGCTCTCGAGGATTTCGCTTGGCTGGAACGTGATGTCGCCGTGGGCTGCCTCGCTGCACTACTCGACGCATTGAGGCTCGATAGGCCCGCAGATACACGTAAGGTATGTGTCATGGCTTTTCGCCGACCTTCCCTTAATTTATTGATGTTTGCCACCAGCCCTATGCGGCCACCTTGAAGGACATCAAATCAAAAGGCGCCACCTACAATAACATCCTCTCCGCACTCAATGCCCTCAATGTCAAGGTCCATTGGCACCTCCCATACACACCCTTCAAACAGCCACTGGGTTCGATGAAGGACGACCCGGCGGCGCTCCTTCCGGCAATCCTCGCCTTGATGGACCTGACGTGCTCGACGAAGGCAATCCGCAAGGCGATTGAAGAAGGAACAAAGGCCACTACAAATATCAAGAAGGAATTTTTCGCCAAACGGAAAGCAGAGGACGAGCGCTGGGCTGCTGTCCGCAAACCGTTACAAGATGAGAAGAAGGTTGGCGGCCCCGGCTTCAACTTGGAGAAGTGGAAGGCCAAGGTTTGTTACTCTGATATGTTCTCGCCCTTTTGGCTGATATCTGCGTAATCTGGATCCATTAGTTTGAGAAGGCAAAAGCTGAGCATGACAAGATAGTCACTGCCAATCTCCATACCTACCACAAGGCCAGCGACCTCACCCAACCGCGTTATATCACCTACACCGATTCAGATGGCCGGACCTACTACATTTTCTCCACCTCACCGCGGCAGCGTCCTCCCGCACGCAACCAACGCAAGGAATTCGTCAAGTGGACTTGGTTCATTGCCGTTTGGGGCAAGCGTCCCTCCAGTGCTCAACGCGTTGACGACGAAGGCGAAGAAGACACCGAGTTCACGAGTAGGGGGAAGGAGGCAAAAATCAAGGAGACGGAGAGTGAGATCAGGCAAGCCAAAGTGGCACAAACGTCGACCAAGGCCAAATCCCAGCCTAAGAAACTTGTTGTCGAAGATAGCGAGAGCGAAAGTGAGCTCAGCGAGCTTTCGGATTCGGATTCGGAGCACGATAGCGACGAGGATCCGCTCAACATTAACGCCTCTCCTATTCGTCTCGCTCGCTTCGAGGAGGAAGAGCTCGACAAGAATTATGGATGGTGGGGATTCGGCGAGGTTGCCGAGTGCAAGCTGCTCGTTGAGTGGCTCAAGTATAAGGCCGGAATTAGTGAGGACAAGGAAAGGCAGGTCCCCGATGAGGCAGAGGATGGAGAAGGTGGCGGCTCTCCCCTTGACGGATTCTGCAAGGCTATCACCAAGTTCACTGACATGCTCCAATGGGCTGATGATATGACTGCTCCGAAGTAGCAAGGCAACCTATCGGCTTAGACACATCAAAGTTTGCTTTGATTATTGTGCCCTTATATGTTATATACTTTTTACAGCGCGTTCATTGATAAAGAAAGGTGATTTTCAAGCTAGTAATCCCCACTTGCTAGCAAGCAAGGATGCTCAATATACAATTGATAACCAGAGTTCCCGTTAAACAAGTAAGCTCGAGGAGCACAGTGTACACAGAATGATTAGGGGGCGGTACGGTGCACATCAAGATGGGGGGTCTCCGTTTGTTGAGGAACGGGTAGTCAGTTCGACTCGTCCTTGCTATTCTAACGGCTTCATGGCATAGGAGCGTCACCTGGTAGCTGCGTAGACGAGTCTCGAATGGGGCTAACGGGCGAGAGCGGTACTTGAGAAGGAGGGTGCTGAGGAGCTGGTGGACATTGCCCCATCTGCTGCGTTCTAGCTTCCGCGTCGAGTGCAGGACGTGGTCGATAATAGCCATTAACCGTTGCTTTGGGACCTGATTGAAGCGGCGGCTGGTAATGCATGAAATTTATAGAGTGATTATAGGATGGGGAGTTGTTGGAAGAGGAGCTGGGAGTAGGATAAGGGTGCGAAGGGTGGCCAGCATACAAGGGTCCAGATGGAGGGTAAGATTGAGGGTAGAGTTGACCGTAGTACGGGTATCCAGTGGGTGCTCCTTGGGCTTTGCCCGGATATTGAGGGAATGTACCAGAGCCGTTCTTTGAATTGGGTGGATGCTGAGCAGTGGCACCTCTTGGGGCAGATCCTTGAGGTCGCGGTTGAGTTGGTACAGGAAGGGCTGGGTTGGAGGTACCGTTGGCTACGGGTGCCACTGCTATTGCACCTGGAACAGTGGGGGGACCAGCGGGGGCGGAGCTCCAGAAGATCGAGCTCCATTTCAGCTCTTTCGTGACCCCGTTGTCAAAGTTGAGTGACGCGCTCTCCCTCTCTGGTATAATTTGGAGGAGAGTAGCCTCGTGATATTGATTAGCGTACCGGATCCGAATGCGCGATTTTTCCGGGAGAGCCGCAAGCTTCTTGTGGATGTGATCAGCTTTAGCCTTGCGGCGGTTCTCGATTTCAACCTAGTGACAAGCATATCAGTCATGCGGCATGCGGGCACGAAAAGAGACGACGAACAGGGTTGTGTTGTGCACAGAACAGTTCAATCTCATTCTTTGTGATGGTTTTGAGGACGAATGGGGTGAGTAAAGCAGGGGTTGCACCATTTGGAGGATTCGAGGGCCCCTCTCCTGTGCTAGGTAAATTCTGCTCGGCCTCAACGTTAAGCAGGACATCGCTGTATGATTCTCCCGTGATTCTGAAGAAGGTCCCGCCCAAACCTTCCTTGGCGCAGGAAACGTGGAAAGAACGTGAGCACTTGCCCTTGGTGCATTGAACGGGGGCACCGTGAGATTTGAGCGAACCAGCAGCGCATGCGGCACATTTCTGGGCACGACAAATTAGCAGAGAAATTAGCATCACGTAGAGGTAAACACACCAGTTGCCAGCGATCCTTCGGGACAGCGTCAACACCAAATACAAATTTATGTCCGTCGACTTCGTCCACCCAAGTTTCTGGTACGATCTTCGCACACTCCTCGTGTGCTTGCCACTGAGGCTTGCCATCGACGACCTTGGGTTCGAAGCTAAGATACCCGGAAAGCGGAGGATCGTACACAGGTAGCAGTCCGGCTTCTTCGGAGGAGATACACAAGCAGCAAGGAATACTGGTCGTTGGTGGTGGTGGTCGAGGTTTCTTACGCTTGGGTTCAGAGAGAATAACCGATGTGCCAGTAGCCGGATTCGCTTGCATCTCTTCCAGTTTCCGCTTGCGAGCAGCTTGCTTGACGAGTGGCTTAGCAGTAAACGCGGCTCGTTCCAGCTCGTTCTCGTTGTATGTCCGCGGTGCAAATCCACGAACGTCGCGTCGAAGCCCATGCTTCTCCTCTTCCGCGCGTCGTTGGTTCTCTTCTTCTCGCAGAGCCTTCTCGCGTAGGAGTCCGTCAACATCAATCCGAACACTGGTAGGGTTATCAGAGAAGAAGGGAAGTATGAGGCAGACCTTTACCTGTCTTTAACGCAGGTACAGAAACGAGCTTTCCTTCCCAAGTCCATCCAACTGTCGAGGGCAAAGTTGACGGATTCTGCGCAGTTGAGCCCGATATTGAACCCAGCATGGTAACCACGAGGGAAGGTCATGACAAATTCCCCTTGATACTGCACAAGAGTGTTCGCCTTGACATGTGCACCGTTCAAGGCTATTGACGAAAGGTGAGCCCTAGCGCGGTGGATAGATAGACCGACGTACTAGAAGGCGAAGCAAGGAAGCTTTTATGACGAAGGAATTGCGCGCATGAGTTGTCACCCGGGAAGAATCCTTTCATTGCGTTCTCGAGGGCTTTTGCACGGCTCTGAGGTATCGCATACCAATGCTTGGGAGCCTGGGGGAATAGTGTCAGTGATAGAACGAGAGATATTACACAAGACACACTCCAAAGTGAATATAGTTGATAGAGAATAAGTCCATATCCTCTACATGCCATGCAAATGTAGCCTTCCACATTCCCCAATATAGATAAGGTGTGTTTACACCTGGAACCTTGGCCCCCGGTGGAAGAAGCCGAGATAGTACAGATGGAAGGTTGGCGACATTCCACTCGGTGGTTGCGCAGTCGAAGAGGGACCCGGCCATGTCAGCCCCGTAAAGAGCAGGCTTTCCAACAATTCCACAACTCCTCCAGTACAACCGCTCCAGAACCTTGCAAAACTCAGGTGTATAGTCTTCGGGCGTGGCGCCAGGGGGGAGCCAACCAATCTTAGGGTCAAAAGTATCCATAAACGCTTCGTCTTGTGCAACTTTTGCGTGCCTACGAGCTTGATCACGCTCGGCTCTAGCCTTCTTGGCAGCCGCAATAGCTGCGAGTTCGGCTTCAGTCTTGGCATCGGTGACAGGACCTTCTGCCGGGGCTGGAGTCTGAGCAGCCACGTCTTCTGCGTTTAGTTCTGTCGGTACAGGTGGCGAACCGGTGGCGTCATGGGCTACAACGCCGTCGACTTCCAAGACGGCGACATCCAGGTCCGGATGGGATGCCTCCTCCACGGCGGGTCCGGCCAAAAATTTCTGCAACCGGCACGCATGAGGAAGCGTATTTCAAGCACAATAGATCGAACCGACCTTCTTTTTCTCGCCGATACGCCTCTTACGGCCGGAACCAACGGCAGTTCGTATTCGACCGTCCTCGCCCATGCTGGGGGTGCGGTGGTCGTCAGAAGTACAAAGTTCAACCCACTCGCGAACACTGAAGACTCTTCGTTTCTCGATGTTGCGCTGACGGAACAAACCTCCGATGCCGTCCATATTCTGCTCGATGGGGTGGCTGACCTTTACATTGCGGAGCATTGGGCGAATATCATGCAGTGCGTCGGTCCTGTTGGCAAGGATGAGCAAAGGTTAATCACCAAGTGCCTTGAAGGGTGTGCAAGGAGTTATTCAGGGCAACTTGCCATTCTTTGGGAGGGATGACCTTGACGATACCCGAGGCCATTCCCCACGGTTCTATACTCTTCACATATTTCTCAAAGTCTTTGAATTCATGATAAGTTGGCTTGAAGACTGGAATCCCCCGAGTTGCATTTGGGTCATTTCTGGGATGGAGGTTGCGCGTGACGTTCTGCTCTTGTGAACCCCAGAAGTGGTCTGGCTGTGGGATGTACTCCGGCGGCGGAGTGAGCGAGTCTGAGCGGCTGCTCATCTCTAGCAATGAGTGCAGCTTCCAACGAACGTTGCCTTTGTTTACTAAGGGCTGGATTCTGGTTCTCGAACGTAGAGGCTACCAATAAGAAAATACAGAAAATACAAACACCCCTTTTATCTTTCTATTTATCGTCTCTGCTGGTGGACCTATTCTCAAAGCTGGCAGGTAAAGGCCAGGTGACCCAGTACGAACGTACTGCGCAGATTACCATGCAAACAAACTATACATAAACAAATTCTACTGTTTGCTTGCCCCAATCTGACCTAGTCGCTCTTCGACCAGAGATTTGAATTCTTGCTTGAGCAGCTCTTCACGACGCTCCCTCTCCTCGCGCTGCAACTTGAGGATACTCCTCTTCTCCTCTGCACTGATGACCTGGTTCTCCTTCCGCATACGTACGGCGTTCATCCTGCGATGCCTCGATCCAGACATTACGTATCCAACATCCTCGTACCCCGCAATTTCGTCTGACGTCAAACCAATCTCACCACGACGAGGTATACGGGCATCGTCCTGCACGTACGCTGCCATAGCAGACCCTTCGCCTCGTAAGAGTGCACCACCGTACTCCCGCTCGTTAACCCTTTCCTTCACCTTCTGGAGCGGTTGTGGCCCCAGGTCCTCGTCATCACCCTCTTCATCGTTGACAGTCGGTGCTTGTTTGGGAGTGGGAACTGGAGGAGGTAGCATGCTGGTGCTCGCAGGGGCCACAGCGGATACTTCCACCCACAACTCCTCTTCGGGCGTCAGCGAGCGGGGCGGCCTGGGTTCTGATCGTGACCTCGACCTCTTCCTCTCTTTGTCTCCTACGCGTCCCCGTTCCCTATCCTGACTTGTGCTCCGATGGCGCCGTTTACGTTTCTCGTCACGGTCACCTTTACGTCTCTTCTTGTCTTTCTTTCTTCTTCGCCTATCGTCTTCAGTAGAAGTTGTAGAAGATACAGAGGACGATCTTGAGCGTTTCTTGCTATTTCGGTGCTTGTTGGACCCAGGTTCAGGGGACAAATGGCGTGCAGGTTCTTTAGGCGAAGAAGGCCAAACGTTCACTGCACTTCGTTCTCTAACTAGTCGACGTCTGTAAACGCAGTAGTAAGCAATAGTCAAGCGAAACTGGTCAGAAACGCGCACTCTTCCAAATCCATTGGACCACGCCCACCGCCACCGCGGCCCATATGGGGAGGCAGTGGCCTCCCTCTACTAGCGTACATGTTCCCCGGTCTTCCTTCATCACGATCAGACTTGCGGTAATCGCCGTACGAAGGGCTGGCACGCCGTTCGCCTCTTTCTCCACTTCTCGAACGGCGTCTCTCAGGCGAACGACTCCGGGAGCGTCCCCGCCGCCCTTCGTAGTGACGATAGGATGGCATTCTTGCTTGTGGAACGAGGTTGGCGCGGCTTGGATGGACTTGCGCCATTTTGAAAGGAAATGGCTAGGTTCAAGTTAATGAAATAAAGGCTAAGTTTTCATAGAGGCCCATCTCGGAGAGTGAGGTGACCCGGAGTGAGCTCCTATCATTTCACAGGGTATGAGTCAAGAGAGTGCTATGCCATGACGACAATCAAGGAAGAATCAAAAAATAAATCATAACCGATATTGGAGACGAGGTCATAAGCAAACAAATCAACCAAAGCAACGAGGGAAGGGTAAAAGAAGTAAAAGCCAGCGTGAGCGACTTGGAAGCGCGATGACAGGGCCGTGGATGGTGGACTGGTATGGTATGTACAGACCGACGAGTGCGAAAGGCTATATAACAGACAACAGGTAATATCGACGCCATTTCCATCCTATCAACCTTTTGACACGCCTCCTGTGAAAGGACTAGCAGTAGAGTATCGAGTGGCACATGGTCCAACAGAAGAGCAGAACGGCGAGGGACGCGTAGAGGTGATGAGAGGTGAAAGGGCTGGAGGGTTCACACACAAGACGATCCGAGAGAGGAGTCGGGTGAGTGGGACAAAGGGTCCGGACGTGTTTTACAGTAGCGAGATTGCGTCTCAGAAGGTAGCTTGATACCGAGATAGTGTGTCTACCACTTGCTCTCGCGATAGCGCGCTGGAGGATCGATGGCAGAGCTAGGGGCAACCAAAGCCGACGCGGCGCTCCAGCTATCGGAACGGAGGTGCCCATTTGCAACGATTGGAGAAGCACGGCCGCTAGACTGATCAGAGGGCTGGAAAGTCTGCGAAACGGAGCGCAGATGACCTGGTCCAGTCCTCGTCTGTGGCATCTGCACCGGCAATGTCAGCGATCTAAATACAGTACCACCGACCAAGTAAACACACCGGATTATTGCCAACAACTTCGAGTCGAGCGGCAGTATTGTGCCGCCCAAAGTCGGGGCCAGCAGTAGCAGGAGCGGGAGAACGACGTCCACCGCTGAGGTCGCTACGGAGGACAGGAGCAGGGATGGCGGCTGCGGTGTACGGGTACGACTCCTTAGTGTGGTTGGGCGAGTCGAGGGATGAAGTGTCAACTCGCAAGGGGGCAGGCGACGGACGAGCAAAGGTCGCAGAGCCAGGAGTCGCTGGGCCCGTTGCACTAGGGGGTGTGGACGTTCCGGTTCCCCCACTTGAGGGCTCCTGACGCTTGATGCGAGCGAGCATCGAGGTCTGCTGGTCGGGGTCGCTGTTGGTGCTATGAGAACGAGCACGCCCCTCAGCGTCAACTGCAGCGGCGGTAGGAGTAGGAACTTCTCCATCCTTTGCGGCAGCGCCGCCAGGCACTTCGGTATGGATGAAACAGCATCGCTTGCCATAGGGGCAGGACCCGGACACCCAGAAAGTGCGGCAGATCTCTGTCTTGTACTTGGGATGACGGGCTACTTTTCTCAGCTCCTCTTCGCCATGGGCGAACTGGCACTTGGGACCATAACGGCAACTACCCGTCTCACTCCAGCTGCGGCAAAGCTCCGACTTGTACAACCCAAGCTTACGGTTGTTAGCACTGGGACCTCCGACGGTTGAAGCGTTGGCCGGATTCGTAGCGCCGGGACCTCCGTACCCAGCGAAGCCTTGGAGAGCCGCATGGAACGCAGCCGGAGGCAGTGTAGCGACAGCGTTAGCCAAAGCAGCAGCCATGGCGGGATCGGGCATACCAGGGCCTGCCGAATAGTAGGGATTGGCGCTGGGCGCTTGGCTGTACATTGTCGGGTTATAGAGCCCTGCCATAAACTGAGGGTTTGCATAGGTTGCTGCGAGAGCTGGGTTCAATGGCACCCCCGCGGCATTTCCAGTTATTAATGCGGCTTGTTGCAGGGCATTGTTGATAATCCTCTGAGCGACTTCGTTCGCAGCAGCAGGATCGACCGGTGGAGTGCTTGCAGCTCCTGCACCTCCACCATTGTATGCACCAGGCTGGCTATAAAATGCAGTCGGATTCAACCCAGGTGTGAAAGGTGCTGTGCCAGCAGCTGGAGGGGAAGTCGTGTTTGTACCAGTCGTGCGAGCCTGTGGTTGGGAGTGGACACTCGCTGCCGGGGAACTGGCGATCGAGGAGGGGATGAAGTGTCGGGGCTGGAGGTTGTAATCCACTTGCAAAATCTCATCGCGTCCGCCAAGCGTCACAGGTGCGTTGGGGCCTCTGTAGGGATAACCAGGAGGAAGGTTAGTGGGGCGTGTCTGGAAAGCCGGCCCACCAGCAACTTGGAAGTGCCCGCCTGGCGTAAAGGTGGGTGGCTTCTTGGTGGTGCCAACATGAATGTCATTGGCTTCTTTTCCAGGAACCGGTGTCACAATAGGTGCAGAATCGGCAGACGAGTCAGAGGACGCTCCTCTGGCGTGATCTTTAGCGACGCCACCATCATCGAGGCTGAGCTTTTTCATGCCATTGGCGATGTCCCACTGGGCGGCAGGATCTCCTTGGACGGTGACGTGTGGATTGAATCTGATGCCTCGTTTTTCTGGCAAGCCGTTGCTAAAGGTCGCTCGCGTCGGTGCTGTCATGTCGGAACTTTGCATGTTAACTGGGATGGAAAAGTGGGGGTCAGGAATGTATGAAGAATGAGAAGAGAGAAGAGAGGAACCGATATTTTATAAAGTGCGACTGCAAATAAGGGGAAGCTTTATGAGTGGGTGGTGGTGGTGTTGGTGTTGGTGTTGGTGGGGGTGGTGGCTACAGGCGATGCTTGAGTGACGATATAATCAATAAATCCTTGCAAGTTGGGACAACGTGGTGGTCGTTTATCCTCGCCGGGCTTCGTTTATAACGGTGACGTGAAGTGGAGGATGGGGAAGTGGGGAAGGGCACAGAGAAGGGGAAAGGGATCGAGCGAGAGCAGGATTATGTGGAAAGGAAGGTTAAATTGTGAGCTCGCGACAGGGGGAAGGTGTCGAAGCGAAATAAATACCTGTCTGTTGGGCACAAACTGCCAGGGAAGAAGGGCGGAATAGAGGTCGGCTGTGGGAGCAACATGGACACGCTAGTGAGCAAATACCGACAAAGAGGTGGTGTAACGAAACGGGAAAGGCACAAGGATTCTATTCCGGTCGCTGGCTGACCGGTCGCAGTCGCAAGAGGGAGGCGCCTGCGACAAAACGGGCAAGAGGACGAAGGAAAGGGAGAGAAAGAGAGACATACGTGGTTGATAACCGATAGAAGGATTAGAGGAACCGTTGCAACGGGCGTTGGGCGTTGTGGATTTTCCCGTTCGATGCCGATGCCGATGCGCGCGTATATGAAAAACTCGCAGAGTGAGCAGGAGATGCTGGACACTATAGATGTGCGAGAATTATTATGGATAAATACGCGGCAACGAGAGTCCGTAAAAGCAAGCAGGGGGTGAGGGAGTAAGAGCTGAAGGGGGATGTTTACGGTTAGTGATGGGGCTGAGGACTGACGCTCGGGGAGAAGACGGGGAAGAAGACAGGGAAGAGGATAATATGTCCGACCTTAGAGGGAAGAGGGCAGAGAGCAAGGTGCCGGGCAGCACAACGCACGACGCACGACGCACGACGCAGGATGAAGGGCGTAGGATGCTCCGGTCGGACGTAAGAGTTTAAGTTTAAGAGTACTGGATTATCATTAATCATTACTATTTCTATCTACTGTACTTCTATTTCCACAGCAATTTCCCTATTTCCACAGCCTTTTCGCCTACCCTCTGACCACCGCCTGACCTCTCCTCTCCGCCGAGTTGCCCCCACCCACCCACTCCCTGCTCGAGCACCCGAGCACCCTTCTGCCTTCTGCCTTGACGTGCTGGACCTCACATCCCGGCGCCGTGGCTAGTTGGCGATGCGTGTGAGTGTGAGTGACTGTGTGAGAGCGGCGAGGAACATGAAGCAGGAAGAAGCGAGCGAGGGCCGTCTGTCCAAATTCTCTGGTTCTGTGGATCAAAACGACACCGGAAGTAGCTCTCCATCGGGGAGGGCGACGACATCAACTGTCCCCCCCTAGTTCTTGGTATCTCTTCTTCTTGACCCCCTCCCGTCGACGCCGACCTCGACGTCGCTAACGCCAGCCAGCCCGTGCATTAAAATTTGGTCGAAATCGCGTCTGTCTCCTCGCTGTCTTGCTGTCAGCCAGCCAGCATAGCATACGACATGCCGGACACGCAGCTCAAATGTGGCCCAACTAAGGAAATCCGTGGACTATGCTGGAACATCGTAGAATGGCGGACATCCAACAACACTTTTATTTGCCCGCCGCCCTCATCACCCTTGACCAAACCCCAAGCCCACTGCCAGATTACAACATGGCTGTCGTTGGTATCGACTTTGGTGCTCTCAACAGCAAGGTAATGTACTCACTCGTCACATCACCCGCCCACCGCTCCCTCGTCCTAACTCACAACTCACTCAATTCCCCTCCCCCTTTTCTAGATCGGTGTTGCCCGTAGAAAGGGTATCGATATCATCACAAATGAAACTTCAAATCGCGCTACTCCGTATGCTTTCCATACATCGGCCCGAACCGATCACCCACCGCTCACTTTTTTCACCGCCCCCCACAGTTCCCTCGTCTCTTTTGGCCCCAAGCAACGCGCAATCGGTGAACCCGCAAAGACACTAGAGATCTCAAACTTCAAAAACACCATCGGCTCCCTAAAGCGTCTCATAGGACGCACCCTCACCGACCCAGATGTCTCCGAGATCGAGAAGAAGTTCCTCACCGCCAAACTCGTAGATGTAAATGGTACAGTAGGTGTACAGGTATGTTCCCTACCCTTCGATTCCGATCTATTCCCCTGAACACCGAATCACAGGTCAATTACGTTGGCGAGCCCCAAGCATTTTCTGCTACACAGCTCACCGCCATGTTCTTGGGAAAACTCCGTGATACCGCAGCAGCAGAGCTTAAGTCTCCAGTCTCCGACGTCGTCATTTCCGTTCCCGTATGGTTCACTGATATTCAACGACGCGCCCTCATGGACGCAGCCGCCATCGCGAGCCTCAACCCCCTCCGTCTTATCAATGATACCACTGCTATCGCCCTTGGTTACGGCATCACAAAGTCGGATTTACCGGAGCCAGATAACCCACGCTCTGTCATGTTTATTGACGCTGGACACTCGAGTTTTACTGCCTCTGTCGTTGCCTTCTCCAAAGGTAACTTAGCTATCCGGTCTTGTCAGTGCGACCGACACCTTGGCGGCCGCGACATCGATTATGCTCTCGTCCAGCACTTTGCGACCGAGTTCAGAGGAAAGTATAAGATTGACGTCCTCTCAAATCCTAAGGCCACCTTCCGTCTCATCGCAGGATGCGAGAAGCTTAAAAAAGTGCTCTCCGCGAATACAGAAGCCAAGCTCGCGGTCGAGTCGCTCATGAATGACATCGACGCCTCCTCCAAGATGAACCGCGAAGAATTCGATGGACTTATCGCTCCCTTACTTGACCGTATCTCTGCACCCATCTTGGCTGCTATCAGCGACGCGGGCTTGACTCCTGAGCAGATCGACTCCGTCGAGCTCGTCGGGGGTACATCACGAGTGCAGGCCATCAAGAACCGAATCCAAGCCATTTTCAATGGCAAAACACTCTCTACCACCTTGAACCAGGATGAGGCCGTCGCACGAGGCACCACCTTCGCGTGTGCGATGCTCTCCCCCGTGTTCAAAGTGCGCGAATTCCACTATCAAGATCACGTCGCCTACCCGATCAAAGTCCAGTGGGAGCCAACACCAGAGGAGCCAGAGTCGGAGCTCGTTGTCTTCCCTCGCGGCAACACGGTCCCCTCGACCAAGATCCTCACTTTCACCCGCACACCGCCGTTCGAGATCGAGGCTGCGTATGCAGAGCCACAGGCCCTCCCTGGTGCTATCAACCCTTGGATTGCGCGAGCGACAATCAAAGCCGCGCCTGTAACCGAGAACAACCCGATCATCAAAGTCAAGACCCGCGTCAATGCCAACGGTATCATGTCGTTCGAGGGCGCCTATGTTGAGGAGATCGAGGAGAAGGAGGATACAGCAACGATGGAGGTTGATGCGAAGGAGGGAGAGCCACCCAAAAAGAAGAGGATCGTCCGCAAGAAGGAGGTCCCAATCATCTTTGGTAGCTCTTCACTTGATGGTTCCATCATCAACACGCTCAGAGAAGCCGAAAATTCAATGCATACTTCCGATAAGCTTGTCAAGGACACCGAGGTGTGTGCACTTAGCAGGTTCTTGTAACAAAGTCATACTGACCGTGCTTTCTTTAATAGGACCGCAAGAATGCGCTGGAAGAATACGTTTACGACATGCGAAGCAAGCTCGATGATCGATATGCGCCGTACGTGGTTGCCCAAGAAAAGGAGCAGCTATTGGCTCTCCTCACCAAGGCCGAGGAATGGCTTTACTCCGAGGAAGGAGAGGATGCTACCAAGTCGGCCTACACTGAGAAGCTTGACTCGCTCAAGGCACAAGGCGACCCCATCGCCTTCCGGTGGCAAGAATACCAGGAGCTGCCGCGCACTGCGGCGCTCCTGCGTGATGCCATCAACCAGTACATGTCGCAGGCGACCTCTGGCGAAGAGAGATACTCGCACATTGAGCCCGAGAAGCTGCAGTCGGTTGTTGAAAAGGCGGCGACAACCCAGAAATGGTTGGAGGACCAGCTCGCGCGACAGGCCGAGAAACCAAAGAGCCAGGCTCCCGTCGTGACGACTGACGAAATCAAGAAGAGGCGGGAAGAGTTGGTGTACTTCGCCACGCCGATCCTCACCAAGCCCAAGCCCAAGCCAGCTCCGGAGACGACCGCTCCCCCGCCTCCTCCCAAGGAAGGAGCGAAGGATGGCGCTACCCCTACTCCGCCGCCTGAGGGAGCTCCGGCCGAGCCGAGCAACATGGACGTCGATTAGAGACCGTAGACACAGGACAGACATATTTTTGCAGACACACTTGCACACCCCCTTGTAGCAGTTGAATATTGCTCGCAAGTTAATATCAGAGACTAACCTTGATCACATCCCCTCCCCTGAGTCTCCAGCCTCCGAACCTAACAGTGCTCCTATTTCTGGTTTCTCTACGCCTGGGCAGGATCGTTGCAGACATGGCGCAAGACAGGTTGGAAGACTCGCGGTCTATGTCGACGATGACCCGCGGGCCGTCGTTCGACCTGGAAAGCACCGAGTTGAACACGCCACCCGACGAGTATCCGACATACCCGCTGGGAACCAGAACCGTAAAGGACACGAACACGCTCTTTACACCAGGCAAGTTGAAGACTCGTACCGGGGCCACGCTTGTCGCGTCGACCAGTGCCAGTGCAACTCCTCCGAAAAACATTCCACTCGTTCGCAAGCACACGACCAAAGAACTCATCAACCTCTACGAATCTGGCTCGAATACGAATACAAGCCACAGTAATAGTAATGGTAATGGTAATGGCGTCCCGAAGGCTCCTCCGGCGTACGGCCTACAAGTCCAATCGAGCAAGCCGAACTTGAACGCGCCTCTGCCAGAGCTGCCCCAGTCCAAGCCGCTCCGTGATTCATTTAAGAACCTGCTCTCGGTGTTTGGGAAGAAGAGGGTGATGAAACAGAAGCACGCTCGGAGTAGGAGTGTGTCTCCCAGCATGGGAGCGCTGCAGCCAAACGCGAGCAATCCCGCTCTCAGTGTCACGAACGAGAAGGTTCTCTCTTCAAAAACGGTAGAAACTATGGCCCCGGCACCGACCAACAAGCTCGCTTCGCCGTCAGTGAGTCCGCGGCATCGGCGATTCATTCGGTCAACACTGATGGCCGTCATTATACAGACCTTGCGTAGTGGGACGATTTTCTATTGTGACACGAGCACGGGGGAGGAGTTGTGGCACCGCTGCGACGCCCTCCTTGCGCCTCCGAACTTACACCTCAGCTGGTTCACACCTACGGGCAAATCCTCTACACGCATCATGTCAGTAGCCGAGTGTCGTGACGCTCGCTCGATGCCTGCGAGCCAACAAGCCTCAATTACTGCCCCGGATTGGGAGGGTTGTTCATCCTATGTCTTTGAAGTCGAATTCGAGGGCGGTACCACGGAACGTTTTGCCGTTCAGTCATTCAGGATCAGAGGAGAGTGGGTTAGCTCCATTTGGTACGTGTTTTGGATTGATTTCTTGCTGGATCCTCTAGGTTTCTCTGATCGCCCTGCAGGGATGCTGTGCTATATTCAAAAGGCACGTTCAACGACACTGGCAATCCCCATGACCTCTCCATCAATCTGTCGAGGGTGGATAGAGCCAAAACATCGATGCTGCCTAGTTCTGGAACTGACCCGTCTCCTCGAGCTTTAGGAGAACATTTCACAGGCACAGGCACTGTAATCCCGGGGCCACAGGAAGCATCCGAAACGTTAATCGCCTCCGTACCTTTTGCTCATAACCCTGCTCCAAACCCCGTGCCACTCAATCGCCAGCATCCAGCCAAGTCTATTACTCCAATTCAGCGGCAAGACACCCTCAAAATATCCCCTCCCACACCGTCACAAACCACCGCCATTCCGCGGCTTCAAGTCGCCACCCATGCAAATCCAATAATGCAATCGACTCCACCTCAACGCAAGCTTTCCCATCGCGCGGCAAGTCCCTCCATAAAGAACCTCGATAGTCTCTCTCTTGTCAAACAACGTCTTACTACATTTGACAACAGCCCTGAACGAACCAGACGAACGTCTAGAGGAGATACATACTTTACTCCGCCGCGAACACCACCTGAGCACCAATCACAACCCGCTGCTTCCACTGAGAACCTCCTCGCACCGAAGGATGAGCCACCTGGTTTAGGCCTGGACCACAAGAACCTGTATCCATTCGAGGTCTCTAGTACAATCACCAGTACGCCTCGTAAAAGTCAGGCGGATCCGCCTCCCTCTACGCTTCGTAATCTTTCTCGCCAGAAGTCGCAGATTGCATTAGATTTGATACCCGTCTCGACGAAGGTGCAACCGATAGAGAGTGCAGAATCCTTCTATGACAACTACATGGCCACTAGCAACAGTCTGGAGGAGATCAAGGGGACAATCGGGGCTTTGAAGGAGGGTATCAACTCTCAAAGTCAAACAATAGGACAGCTGCGAGATGGGATCAAGGAGATGCATCGTGAGGTCAAGCTCACCATTCAACAGCCTCCTCTTCCTATACCGCAGCTCGACGATCTTCGAGGAAGGATGATAGCGATGGCCGAGGGGTTGCACTTTGTCGACGTGCCAGGTCTACACGTGAAGCTCGATGCGTTGAAGGATGACTTTGCTGCATTCGGTCTTGGCGGAATTAAGGCAAACCTCGAAGAGTTACGAGCTGTGACTCTTGCAAACGAGCCGCCCCCTCTATCACCTGACCTGTCGAGCAAGTTGAATCTGCTCGCCAGTAGGGAGAACGTCGAGGATGTAGTTATCAGGCTAGAGAAGTTGCAAAAGGAGGGACTTGCGAACATACCTTTGATATTAGAGAAAGTCGAGGCATTGAAGGAACAGGTCTCTACAGCAGCCGGGCGAACGACGGCGAATGTAGAGGCTACAGAGGCTCCACCAGCCCCCATTATGGACCTTTCTTCTGTTCATGCCAAGTTAGACACCATCAGCACCCTCGCCAACAGTCTGATGGAACAACGCAAAGTCCCGTCTTCCCCACCACCTAGCACATATCCACTCTCCGCTCTTCGGGGTCTTTCAGTATTCAAGAACGCACATAAAGCATCAGATCCGGATCCCCAACAACTGAATGACGAAGCTGCATCAAAGCCATCCATCTCGCCAGATGTGAGATCACCCTAAGATACAGTCAGGCCCTCACTTATTTAGTCACCCGGACAGGTACTGGAGATACTCGCCCTTGTCAAGGAAGACCGAGACCAGCGGGCTATCATCGCCAACCAATTCGGCGATAGCGTGCGATATCTGAACGAGCTGAACACCTGGATGGAATCATTTGTTATAAATACCTACGGCAACTTTCAAGCCATGTCTGCTGGCGTTGAGCAGCTGTGCAAGGAGCTAGCGCTGCCTACGGAAGTGGGGGATGGTGCCCCTTCTAAACCAGACAGCATTGGCACCGCAATTGGGGATATCCGTAGGCTCATCGACCAGGATGGGCAGAGGCAACAGCAATTCGACGTAATCCAAACCAGTGTAGCTTTACTCATCCAGCAAGTCAACACCGATCTGCAACAGCGCGCGGAAGCTAACGCGCGGCAGAATCAAGGTGTGGAATCAATCGTGTTACCAAATTCATCACTAACGCGGGTATTTCAGTTCTCGAAACCTTGGCTACCCTTTTGGAAAAGCAGCGTCAGGACCAGGAGGTTCTTCTTCGTGGGGTGGCTTCTGGTCAGTCAGTATCTAGTTTATAGGTCGAAGTGAAGATTGATTTCTCTTAGCTTTGTCTGCCGATATTCGTGGAGAAAGGTTGCGTTTCGTGGAGGCCATGCAAAGCGCCACGACAGTTAACGTGCAACTTCATATCGACGAGTTTAAACAGCAGTTAGCAAAGGAAGTTACGCTCATGCTGCAGGAAGTGGGACACAAGTTACGGGTTGACTTGACTGAAGCTGGCTATGGCGCTCAGCAAGTTCAGATGGCCCAAGTCCCGGTGGCCAAGCACCAGCCCATGGTTGCCCCACCCCAGTACTTGCATGTACATGGTATGGCGGCGCCATTGCAGCACCACCCTTCGAACGGGGGCTATGCCGGGTGCCAATTGCCCTCACCTCGTCCTAACCGCCGGAAGGCATAGAAAACAACCCTTTGGTGCCTTAATTCTCTGGTATTTCCAAGGTCATGTTCTTCATAATTGGCTGGATTCCTGATCCCCTGAATCACGTAGAGCAATGACAGTATTGTATTAATGGTGTGTAGGCTAGCGTGAGGGGAAGAGGGAAATGGTATCCGCAGATTAACGCGTGACTCCGAGGATGGGAGTGAGGAATGCTTCATAATCGGACTCGTCCCTGGGATCTCCTGTAATCCTGAGAGCGCGGATGAGCATGCGATATTGCCCATTCGGAACTGCGGTCCCGTTCAAGAAATTTCCGCTGAACGGCATCACAGAATAGGCGACGTCGGCGCCCTATAAGGCAATTCAGATTATGGACGAGGACAACATGACACCACTCACCCCGGTTGCTTCATGACGATGGGCATATGGTTTAGTACCAAGAGTGCCAATCACAGGTATCTGGGCGAAGGTATTCTTCCCTTTCTTTGGGCCAAACCATTTGCCGAATAGCCAGTCGAGAAGGCCGCGTTTGGTATGCACCGAGTTTGGAACATTCGTATCCTTATCCACCAGGTCGACGACGAAAGACGGTGTCCCGGCCGCGAAACGGTAGAGCAAATACGGGAAGTCATTTCCAGTGAAGGTCCAGTTCTTGTCTTCTGGGTGAGGGACCATACTCTTGTCTAGGATAACAGGTAGGTTGACACCGAATATGGTGTTGCTGTTATCTATGATCTTCATGTCCTTCATCTTGGATGCTACGCCTTGATACGGAATGGAGAGGACTTCCCCGTTCGAGCCAGTAACAATGATGAAACCAGAGTAAATAGGGTACGTCTTTGGATCGAGGTCGCTCGGGGCTTGGAAGGTGACTTTAACCTTCTCGGTTTTCCTAGCCCTGATAGTGACCGTTGTGGCGCGGAAGCTGACAGAAGCAGTGCTGGAAGTGGTAGGGAGAGGAGCGGTATTAGCAAGCCCAAGCGCTGGCCCAATGGAAAGCACTGTGTTGGCAGACAAATGGGAGAGAGTATAAGTCACAGATGATCTTGAGGTGTTCTCGATGGTGATAGTGTGGTCTGAGCGGAAGTATTGGGTGTCGTTCAAAAGAATCTCGCCTGGTGATACCAGCGTTTTCATCGTGGCAGCATCCCAAACGTTGAGTTGACCAGAGCCCTGTTGAGCAACTGTTTGCAGGTTATCACTAGCGTGGGAAGCAGGAAGAGGTTGTGCTGTGGTGGTCAACAGTGTACGCATTCCTGATGCGCAACTTTTGCCTAATGATTGAAGGAGCAAGGCCGCGCTTCCGGCAGCATGTGGAGCAGCCATACTACAGATGCTGGTAAGGATCACTCGGAGGATAATATTTCGACTTCAGACCTGGTTCCCGACAAAACTGCAAAATTTCCCAACCGCACTGGCATGGTCGAGACAATGTTGCCTCCTGGGGCCATTACTGGAAGGAAATGAGAAAACCCGTTTGCGATGGCCGAGGCTGTGTAGACTCACCGGAAGGCTTCATGAGCAGGTCGTAAGTTGGGCCATACTGGGAGAACGTGCTAGTTAGGCCGCCGAGTTGGTCAGGGAGCTGGAAGCTGGCGCCCTACGCAGATTTCAGCGACCAAGAGGGCATTCAAAAAAAAACACTCACAGTTTGAGGGAAGCTGATCTGCGCATTTGAGTTGCTCGTGTACAGGCTAAGTAGCTGTGGCCAGGTAAGCGGCGTGGTGGGAAAGCGAATAAGCAGCGTACGTAGGCACCGTCTTCCGCACGGATGAAGCCTGTGAAAGCTGCAAATGGGGCCAGGTTGACTGGGGCGAAAGGGGGTCCGTTACTACTGGTATTAGCTTTCTGTTTCCTCCGATAATGAATGGCTTCCTTACTTGTAAATCAAGACGCCATTGGCACCAAATGCCACTGCATTTTGTATTTTCGTAGCGAGCGGGCTATATGGGGTCAGTATACATAGCCATTTGAGGAGTGAAAGCAGCTGCGCACCAGCCCCCTCGACGGATGATGACCAAGTAATTTGCCAAGTTCGGGGTCGAGTTCGGGAGTGGCGAGCACGCATCGTTTGGTACATTGGCGGATGTCGACGTGGCGTAGATTTTCCGGGCATTCAGGATGGGGAGTGGCTGGGAAGCGAGGTATGGAATAGGATCGTGGCCATTGTCGAGGGTAGCATTGATGGTCGGTAAAGCAATGCTGTGGTACATTGGTTAAGAAATCTTTCAGGTAAAACTGTTACTTACTTGTCTGTTGATCCAACGGCAATCACCTCCTTTCCAGAGCCTGGACCTTGGGCGTCCCAGGCACCCATGAGGCCATTCTAGTGCAAAGAGAGTTTAAATTTCAAAGGTGAGTATTCGAGAATGCAACCTACATTTCCGCTGAAAATCAATCAGTGGTGTGTCAGCGGAAGTGGATATGCAGCTTACACGGCAGCTATGACCACTCTCCCCCTTTTGGCAATACGGGATGCAACAACTACCGATATATGAGAATAGATGAAAAGGGAAGACGCAAACAGAGCTCACCGCCCGTAACGGATTCACTCCATCCATCGGCACCACCAAGAGACCTCGAAGGGCAGAGCAACTAAGTACGATCATCTGTTGAATAAGCCCTTGACTTACATATTGATAACGTCGTTGCCATCATCATATGCTTTAAGCAATGCAGAAATGAGGACCCTGGAAGCAAGTTACGAAGGATCGTGGGTTGAAGACCTGCTACGTACGGATCTGCGACAACGCCAGTGCACCCAAAGACACGATACATGCGGATGGAGGACTTGTATGCTACACCTGTGATATTGAATGGGTTGTTGGGCTGAACGGCGATGATCCCAGTAACATGCGTCCCATGTCCACTGCAACTATACAAAAAGGTGAGTTTCTTTCGGTGATGATCCTAGAAGCGTCTAAACCAACTCTTTGGGGTCACCATCTGGAACAGGGGTGTTATGGCCTAAGGCTGGAGGTGAGCAAGGTCTCAAGGGCACTCAGAGTGGACTGACCGTCGTAGCTATCACCCACAAAGTCGTAGCCGCCGGTAATAAGACAATTAGTTCCAAAGCAGCCACCAAGACTCGGATGCGTATAGTCGACTCCAGAATCAATTACTCCAATTTTTATTCCCTGCCCATAAATTCCTGCCTCTCTAATCAGCCCCCGGATTTCCGAAAATGGGAATAACTCACCTTGCGCATGCATTTTATCGACACCCTAACCGAGAGCTGGTGAGCTGACGGTGATAATGAAAACCAAACTGCTTACCGTCATCACATGTGAGGATTGTGTATCTACAGGCACCTCGGGATCATGGATCCCACTCAGTACGTGCTGATTGACGGGCCTGTGCAAATGGTTAGCGTGAATCAAAACCAAGTGGGACCACATACTCAGGGGCGGCGAAGTATCTAACAGGCCTAACATCGACAACTCCTGGTGTTTTGTAAAGGGCGTCCAAATTCTGTGTAGCGCTCAGTGACAGGGTCATTCCCAGGAATGAGAATACAAACAGCGCTGTCCTGCAACGCCACAATCAGTATCAAGTCGCGCTAAGGCAAGTGTGAGAACCCACAGCGAGAGTCAAGGCGACTCCATGAAAAAGGTCGTTATCCCATTCTTCACCACTCTCGAAAGAGATGTCGCGTCGTCGGAGGGAGTCGTACAGTTGCGCATGGGGCTACGGAAGATGATTGGATCAACCCCATGAAATCAGAAAAAGTACAAGGTTGCGTTTGCCTACAGAGGAAGTGCGTTTCTCCCCGACAAGTTTTCCGAGTTGAGAAGAGGAAGAGAGTTCAACAATATACTCCGTTGGGAGAGTGGCGGCGTCGAGATCGATAGAGGATAAAGGAGTGACTGCAGCAACCCATGGAGCGACAAAGGCGGCGAACGGCACGAGGAGTGCTCGCTTCATTTCGCTTCGTTCGCTGGGTATAAGGGGCTGCAGGAGGGTGATATGTTTGTGTTGAGTGAGCGAGCGACGATTGATACAAGAGAAGGGGGGTGTAAAAGAGTGTAGGGGGAAGACAGAACAAACGACAGACGGAGACGGAGAAAGGACGAGGGAACGGATGAGGAAAGGTCCAAGGCCCACCAGGGGCACCAATGGTTACCTCCAAGTAAGGGACCGATGGACCAACCGAGTTCAACCGATGTCACTGGTCAGCCTCTGACGCCAACGGGTTTTGTTTCGTCTCCATGGCCAGTTTTCATTAATCTCCTCACCCTTCAATACTCACACTGCTTCACAGTCTGAATACTGGGTTTCACACAAGAAATACTGGTGCAAATACTGCGATATTTTTATCGCGGATGACGCACCCTCGCGAGCACAACATGAGAACGGCTTGCGCCACCAAGGGAACAAGGAACGCTTCATCCGCAACCTTTATAAAACAGGACAAAAGAGGAAGCAGGACGAGGACGAGGAGAAGCGCGAGGTGGCACGAATAGAGCAGGTTAGCAGGCGCCCACAAGATCGGTACTGCTTTCGTGACCAAAGACTGTTTAGGCAGCAAGAGCAGCGTTTGCAGGCGATGTAGCAGGCGGTTATGCGAAGGGAGACAAGTCTTCGTCGTTCAAGGCTTCTCCTCCCGTCAAATCCACAACCCATCGTGCAGGCAACGTATTTGCAGACTACACGACCGCAAAGGATCTTGGTATCACGGAAGAAGACGAGGCAGCTGCACTATCCCTGAAGCAGAGCGAGGGACGCGTTGGTCAATGGGAAGTCGTCACATCAGCACATACAACATCGGGTGCCGAGGCATCGTCGTCGGTCTCCTCCACTCACAAACGTACTAGGGATGCGGCCCCTGAAGAAGACGAAGAAGACGCGCGCACCTTCAAGATGCGGCAGAAGAAACTCAGCCGTGGATTGGATGATATTTATGATCCTGGGGTAATTTTGATCAAGCCCAAAGTAGGCAACCCGTTGCAGGTGGCGGAAGAGGAACAGCCTGCCTTGGCACCTTTGGTTTGGAAACCAACGGAGTGGTCGGTTGGGCCAGTTAAAGAGGAGAGGCCAACAGAGAAAGTTGCGGAAATTAAACCCGACCCAGATGAAGGGGATATCAGGCCCGTGGTCGAAGCACCAGACCCCGAGAAAGACTGCGGGCCAGAGGAGAAGGTTGCAGTGGAAGTACCGAAAGGCGGTAGTATGTTCAAAAAGCGGAAGGTGCCAAAGGCTGGAACCACTGAGCGGGGGAACCGGAGGGTGTAATAATGTGGCTATTATTATTGAATATTGATGGCATGCACAAGAGGCGCTCAATTTAGCTTTCTCGGCTCTCAGATAACCACTTGAAAGACCCAATTGAGAGGCGAGACCCATGCCACCTTTCCCTTCACAGCGAGTGAGGCATTGATAGCAACAGCGGTCCGACCAGTCTGGCGATCTTCAAGTGAATGCGAAAGGATCACGAATCATTATATAATGCATGTATACGGTAACGGTTCTCATAGCTTCCCGTCAGAACCCGTATGGGCCGGTGGGGAACGCGTGTATCTCCGCAGTCAGCAGCCAAGGCTGTAAATAGGGAAGTGCAACACGACCCGTACTAGGTATGGTGGTATAATAAGCAATTTATGCGAAGTCTCCAATGGTTTAGTACTCATGGCTCAATCGTCGACGTCGCGATGATACATAATGTTGGCGGGTTTGATATCATGTTGACAGGAGTTCCCTCCCATGAGGGCACACAACCTGCAAGTCGGTCCTCTCAGCGGTTGGACCCAAGATTCGAAAAGTGGCATTAGGCATCTCATAGCTGCATAAAAACAGTAGCGCATAGGTCACGCAGAGCACTACAAGATGCTGCATTTATGAACGAGGCTTCTCCTGTGAATTTAGGTGAGTTCGCAAGGGACTCAACGGTGAGGAAGTGGCTAACCTTCTTTTCTTTCCATAGCGCTAGCAAGCCCACACCAGACACCTTGACAACCTTGAATCGTACGCCAGGAATATCACCCTTGGCCTTGCCAGAGCGTCCGAAACCAGAAATGAGTACCTCGTCGTTCTCATCGACAAAGTTCAGGCAACCGTCGTTCTGCAGGAGGCGATCGCGGTAAGCGTATCAATACAGTGCATACGGTAGGAGAGGTGAACGCACAGGAACGAAGGCGGCGACTTTCTTGCCGTTTTTGATGAGTTGTACACGAACACACTTGCGGATGGCCGAGTTGGGCTGCTTGGCCTCCACGCCGACTTTTTCAAGTACAATACCCTTTGCGTGGGAGGCACCTCCAGTGGGAGAGGTCTTGTAGACATTGCCCAATGCGCGCTTCTTGTACGCTTTATCGGCCTACCGTGGACGATGGGGACACAAAAGACGCTGGATGTTAGCTCATAGGTAATGCAGATCTGTTGGGCATAATGGACCCACCCAGCGATTCTCACGACGGGAAGTACGCAGCTTTCGGGCGGCTTGGAGACCGCGTGGTTTGTTTGCTTTACAGAAATTGGATCAAAAGATCGTCATGGGACGTTGTGGAGCAATGCCAGTGCTTACATCCCATGATTCGTAAGACGGTGGATCAGTCGAAAGTTGGAATAGGTAAAACAAATAGTGAGCCAAATACGGCGCAGAACGGGACCACCAAGATATAAACTGGGTTTCTATTGTAATCGTTCACTGCCCCGATATACAACATGCCTGTCACTCTCGAATAATGGAGGATTGTGACAGAACGACCCTTCAGTCTGAGGCCCAGAGCGGCCTTCCTTTATCAGAACGGAGTCTTCGGCGTCCCGAAACGAATGCTCAATGCCATTTTCAGATACCCGCTGATCGTCTCCGATGGGATGCGTCGGTATCTCTTCATTAGTGGGCCTAGGCTGTGGGGGAGCAGGGGTACGCCGAAGTTCTCCGCAACAAGAACATGCTTGAGAAATGATATGACAATGAATCTTTGATCCTGTATGTGCTGTGAGTACCAGTGACTACAGTGGCCTTTAATTCTACTCACTCTTTACACGCATTCGGGATGTAATACCGGGGATGAGAACAGAATTGCATACCCGACAGAGAGTGCGCTTTATAGAAGGATCCCTAAAGCACATATCAACTATTTTGAGGTGGAGACTAAAAGGCTCATCCCACATTTTCACCATCGACTTCTTCCCTATTTGTCGCATAGTCCTGACATGTACGCGAGCCAAATCTTGGTAGGTACCTGGTGCGAGGCTTTGCTGCTTCTCTTCGTCTCGTGTGGTTCCCTGACTGGACCTTGGGTCTTCCGGCAAACACGTCAAATGTGCAGCCACTTGGTAGAGAAAGTTCATGCGCAACATAAGGTCCCGATTTGGTACTGCATGTAGAGAAGGTCCTGAACCATTTGGTCGCGGCTTTTGGTTCTTCCCCTTCGCCATGGCGGGAGTGGCTGTGGTCCAAAGTTCATGCTTGACTACCGCATCTCCTTACGATGCGAAAGTGATGATTGATACACCTACATTATAATGTTTCAAGAGATATGAAAGGTCAAAGATGAGCGACACGGTTGTCCTTGGTGCACCACCTGGTACAGTCATCAACAGAATAATGGAATACATACTTTGCGGAAGGCATACACCAAACATTCGCTTCCGAATTCTATTCCGCCAATAAGGACCCACGCCCGTCACTTATCATCAGTCCCACCATCACCGGGAATCAGCCAGTCACCGAGCACCAGCCAACGTGTGGCGAAAAGTCGTCAAGAACGTCGTTGACACTGACGGTGTTAGAAAGCTTTCACTGGACCTTTCTTTTTTTCTTCTCACCATGGTCATACCAGGGAATACCATGTTTGGCTTGCAGCCTGCATATGACTGAAGCTTGGTTGCGAGCACAGCCGAGAATGTTAGAGAACAACAGATCAAACCCATAGTAAAGACCAAACCGTAACAATTAGATGGGAACACTAACCTCGTTCCTATGAACAACCGGATACATCCATCTGGTGATTTGGGTATTGCGGGCATGGAAGACGAACGGAAGCTCACCGAAGTCCCAATTTCCGACCGTAAAGAAGACCAGAGTCTCCTGTGAGAGGGCCGTTGGAGTTTGTGATTCCGCCACTTACCGACTGTGTAGCGTAGTGGTAACGCGCCCTTCTAGAATTAGGGATGCCCCGGGTTCGATCCCCGGTCTAGCCTTCCTTTTCTCTTCCTACAAGGGCTGGACAGGCCTGATCTTGTGCATAATGTAACAGGAGGCTCGAGGTGAAGCCATTGCCTGGTAATACGATCTCCCTACCGATTTTGACACACCGGTTTATCAGTCCGGAGAAGAGTTGGTGACATCCCAGAACACAAAGAGTTAGTTCATCTTTTGTAGGTTGTCATTGGACGGGGAGATGTCGAGGCAAGCATACCCACGTAAAGCTCTGTCCACTGAGGTTGAAGTAGATGATGATGAGATGGCAATTGAGAGTTGAATGGGACTTGAGGTTGTGAATGGTATGGCAGGTGAACTCCCCACCCTGGCATAATCGTTGCTAGTGAGACGGGCGAGGTACAATGCGCTGTCTATCAACATCCTTCGATGTCAGTTGTCCATCCGTAAGAAGGCTCAACGTTTGTGTGATAGTAGCAATGGGTGGAGGGAGGATATGAGACTTGTGGTAATAGGGGTGACTTATTTGGTAGTGTAGGAATGGTAGACGCCACGGCAGTAGCGGTATGATCAGTGGGAAGGATTTGGGTCAGTTCGGGCGCATTCAGCCGGGGCTGTTAACGCGATCATCCCACTGCTGAGAGCGGAGTATTCTCAGAGCAAGGCCAATAAGGATGGATTGCCACAATCCATCTCCTCACATTAACACCATTTAGGGAGGATGTGCTGCCATAGCTTTGAAGGAGCGTGTTGTAAATCTGACTTTGATATGTACGTCAGGCGCAAAAAAACCTCGACCTCTCTACTGTCCAGGATTTC
>Ga0307515_10003419_pt1 | contig 33434 bp, 21 predicted proteins | sample 17_EM_MG_FD_194513 | JGI IMG/M metagenome (GOLD analysis project Ga0307515, IMG submission 194513) | Populus trichocarpa ectomycorrhiza microbial communities from riparian zone in the Pacific Northwest, United States - 17_EM | ecosystem: Host-associated > Plants > Roots > Unclassified | place... | reverse complement strand
ATACTCTTTTACCAAATTATATTATATAAGATTAATTTTAGTGCTGCTATTATATAGTGCTTAGAACTAACGCATCTTACCTATAGGGAGTATTATTTTTAGCTTAATAGCGATATAAAGAGTTTCTTCTTCTATATTTTACTCTAATTATAGCTAGAAGAGGTCCATAACTAAAGCTTTTCTTTTTTTAGATTATTAGTGCGGTTATTACCTTACTTATTTTTCTAATAGAATTTACCTTTAGAATTTTCTCCTAGCCTTTTAAAGTATTTCTATAGAGGTGCTAAATAGGTATTAGGTTAGCCCTAGAAGTCTTTTCCGTTACTTAAGGCCCCTAACTTTAACCCTTTTAAAGTTCTCTTTAAGAACGGCTTCTTTAAAGGTTAGGTCTACCCTATATTACTACTAAAATACCTACGCTTTTAGTAACCCCCTAGCTTTCTACTAGAAGAGGTCCAGTTCTTTACTATATTTTTAGCGTTTAGAACCGCTTATTTAAAATCTATATATATAGTAATTCATAATAGGGCTCCTATGCGCTTTATTTTATTATAAATTACTAGCTTAATTCTAGCCTAGATAAACCTAATCTTCTCCTTTTTATAAATACTACTGTTTTATTTTTAAAGGGCTTTAGATCTATTTATTAAGTATAAGTTTCTATAAAGTTTATAAGCTAGTGGAAGTTATAGCGGTTAAGCAATATTCTATTTTAGAATAGCTCTATATTATTATATTATATAATATATAGATCTTAAATCTATTTTTTTAAAAAAGGTTTATAGCTATAGCTATATAGTAATTTACTCTTTATTAAGCTGATTAAGTATAATTTAGTTTAGTAATTGGTTTTTAATCTTATTAATAACCTAGCGTATACGCTCTTTAATATTATCTTATATTATTAGTATTTTAAAGAATTTATCTACCTTATAAACCTAATTGTCTAACTATTAGGTATTAGGTCTATAGCAGAGTTCTAAACTACTAAAGGCCTTAGCTAGTTAGTCTATATCCTTTTTCCATTTATAGCGTAAATGCCTTTTTAAGTTTTTTAATGCCTTTTTAGATAGGTACTAAGTAGCTCCTAAAAAGCCCTTAGCCTTAGCTAGGTTATAAAAGATTTTATTTAGCCTAAATTAAGCTCCGTAAAATTTAGATCTGCCCCTAAAGGTTTTTAATATATTTATTAGTGGCTTCTTTTTATATAGCTTTTAAGAGCCTTATAGTAGCTTCCTAATATCTATCTTAAAGATAATTAGTTTAGGGCTCTTAACTTTCTAATCTTAGCCTTAGGGAAGCTCTAGTTATAGAAGTAGTATTAGTACTAGTAGCTAGTATAGATTTCCTAACAAGGCTTAGGTCTTAAGTTAGTAGTTAAGTTAAATTACCTAAAGGGGTAGGTCCGCTTTGCTTATAAGTAGTCTATATACCGCTACTATACTAGTTATAGGCCGGTGGTCTTTTGGGAAGGTTCTAGTTAGGTCCCTAGTTAGATATATTAGTATATTCCTTTAGTATTTTTAGCTTAAGAAAAGATCTTAAAGTTACCTCTAGCGCTTAATCTTCTAATTAGCCTAGGTAGGGCTAAGGGGGCTCTAGTTACTTTCTAGTAGTATTATAACTATTATAGAGGGTATCTGTATTTTCCTTAGTAGTAACTATAGGTATATAAGAGTCTTTAAGCTCCTAACGCATCTAGGTATTAGGGCTTATTCGGCGGTTTTACCTAGAGATTTATATTATTACAATCTCTTGTTATTAAAGGGACCTTTTTGCCTTTACGCGACGGCTTTCTATAAGGTATCCGTAGAGTTTCTATTTAGGTTATCGTGAGATTTTTAAGAGAAAATAGTAGATATAAATAAACAATTTAGTTTTTAAGCTAGCTGCCCTTCTAAATAGAGTAGGAAGGATTTAAATATAAGGGGGCTTTATAAATAGGGGGCTATAAGGACACGATTATAGAATAGATTAGATTAGTAGGAGAGACGAATTCTTAAGGAGATAAGGCCTTTAGAATTATAGAGACTATATACTACGAGTATATACCTCTAGTATATACCCGGTGACTATCTAAGGGGCGCCTAGGGGTTATCCTAAGGGCAACCTAAGGTGACCGCAATAATATCCCTTATATTTACCTAAACAATCTAGTAAGTCCTTTAACGTTATAGGTGTTATAAGACTAAGCCCATATAAAAGCCTAGCCTTATACTAGCTATAAAGGAAGCTCGCTATTAGTTCGCTTTATAGTATTAAAATTAGATAATTAAAGATTAGAAGGCTGTAATTTGGAGTAATAAGATGGGCGTTATTTTAGGCTATAGAAGAGGTAGATATAAGCTCTAGCGTTTAGCTAAAGAAAAAGGTAATAAATAGTCTATTCGACCTCGCTGGTAGAAGGCCTCTAAGTTTATATTCTAGAGCTGCTTTTTATATAATTAGAAGGGTCCTTACTATATCTAGAAGGAGGAAACTAAAGTAAAACCAAGGTAGTAAAAAAGGACCTTTAGAAAATTAATAACGCAATTAAGCCAAAGCTTTGTTAAGTATGGGCGCTTACTATTAATATAAGTTAACTAGGCCTTAAAAATAAGCTAAGAAGGAAGCCATTATTCCGCATTACTAAGGACACCGGTACTTTTTAGCGTAATAGTAAAAAGGGAGGCATTAATTGATACCACTATTTTATAAATATCCTTCTTCTAAAACTTATTCTATTCGCAATTAAGTGCTAAATTAATCGCCTAGATATAATTATATAAGAGGATAAAGCTGTACCTTATATGTTTAAGCACTAGCAGATCTACTTTAATACGGCAAATATTTAGCAATTTCTTTGACCTAGTAATTTACATAATTTAAATATAATTAAGCCCTACTAGAATTATATAAAGCGAGTTACTATATAGAAGGAAGCGCTATAAACTTGGCTCTACCACCTGTTAATCCTTCTCCTCCTTCTAATTCTTAATTAATCTAAAATCGGCCGAATATAAAGGAAAGAAACTTAATAAAGCCGATATTTAAAGTCAGCTTTATAGAGCCTTCAACTAGGTAGTAGTAGCAGCGTTAGCAGTAGGCTTTAAATGGGTATAATAACTAACACTATAAGGCGGCAGATATTTAATAGGTTATAATTAACCAATCTATAAAGTGGGCAAGGAAGGATTAAAGTAGAAGCTCTAAAGGCTCTATAGAAGGCTCTATAAAAGGCTTTATAGGCAGCTTTACAGTAGGCTCTATAGTAGGCTCTACTAGTAGCTCTGCTAATAGCTCTACTAGAAATCTGCGCTAAGTAAAGCCTCCTATAGAGCCTCTTCTAGAATATATTTAACATTAAGACTCTATATAAAAGCTTACTTAGAAGGCAGAATCGAGGCCTTAAATTAAGGGCGTAGGGGACTCTGCTTAAGTAGTAGAGGCCTTATTAAAGTCGTTATAAGGTAGAAAGCTCCGCCTATACAATTACTGTTACCTTCTAAATAACTAGTTTATTAATCAATTAATTAATCATCTATATATTGCCTTTTATTTAAAGCTTTAAGAGCAAATTTAATGCGTTTATTATTGAAATTCATATTCTGCCTATGGGCAGTAAGTCCATTTTCCTAATTAGGAAGGTATAAATTTAAATATTAGCGACCTCTATATATAGTCTTTTTTATACTAAAGTTATAGGGTTTTAACTAATACCCTAGTTTTGACCGGGCTAGCGTACTACCTACTATTTTAAGTAAAGTTTTGTTGTTTTGCTAAAATTGACACATATTTAAAAGGCGGTATGTCGTGCTAAGGCTTACCTAGGCGTGATAGATACAACTTAGGTAAAGTTTTAATATTCCTTTCGGTCAAAACTAGGATGTTGGTCAAAACTAGGATATCGGTCAAAACCAGGATGTCGGTCAAAAACCCATAACATATGTTATAGGTTAGGATTCTCATGCGTCGCCTCCACAATTGAGGGATATTCGCTATTGCGGATAGCTTAAGCAAGGCAAGCAACCTGGTTTTCAGTCGACAGATAATCGCTCATATTGGTGGTTGTGTAGTAATTAAATATTTAAGAAAGTTGATTAATTATAACTATTGAGGCATCCTGGCGATTAGGATGTCCACCACTTACCCTTAAGGGTGGGTGGTAAAGGCGCAGCTACAAAGGCCACGGATAGTTCAAGTAGCCAGGTCCAACTCAATGGAGCACACGCCAGAAATCTTTAATTTTAGATGCAGTAATAACGGAGAAAGTCAAGCCAGCCGCTATCTAACCATAGTCATCAAGAACCCCATCTTCATCGTCCTCCCATCCACTATCCTCAACATCATCGTCACTATCCTCGGGAAACTGAAACTTCCCTGAATCTATAAAGTTGTTAAGAAAGTGCATACTATTCTCAGGCCGCATACACTCGGCGATCCGGCGGTGTTTCTCCGGCAACTCCTTAATAGAAGTCCACCGATAACCCCTCTCCTTCTTCCGGAAGCAGTATAATAGAGTATAACACTCAGCTAGGGCCGCTAATTCGCATAGCGCGAGCTTACGCTCATACTCGCGCTGGGTATCCGCTATTGTGCGTCCTAGGAACCAGTCCATTATGCTAAGGCGGCTCGGTAGCCGTGGTTTGTGAATACGGAGTACATCAGCGCATGAGTCGAGTAGCCCTGGCAGTGTCGGCACCGGGATAGAGGTGTGGTCGCACTCTATTGTAGTAGTACGCGTTATATCTGTCGGATCAAATGCGACTAAGTCCTTAGGGATAACACCAATGCGGAAATGCTCATACTTTAGTACCGGAATATCTGGAAAGTCGGCAGGACCGCTCGAGCTTGGAAGTCCTAGCTGTGTCGCTGGGGAGCGCTTACAGTAGGGAAGGTAGGTAGAGATAGCCTTCGCTGCTGCATCGACACGGTCGTTCGGTACTACAAAGTATATACTCTGGAGACATGAGGTAGGAACCCGGAAGGCTGCGGCCCATAAGAAGTCGCCCCAAAGAACGTGGGGGATTTTATAGTGGGAGAGAGCGCGCGAAGGCAGGACGGTATCCCAGGCGTGCGAGTGGGCTGCATTTTTGGAGATTGGTCCATGAAATCCCATAATAGCTAGATATTTATTATCATCGATAAGGTAGGAACGGGGTAGGGGGATGTCGAGGGTAAAGAGGTGCCGTAGAAAAGATTCAACAGGAACTGGTTAGAGATTGAAGGTTGAAGGTCGAAGGGTAACTATTATGACTGCGTTTTTAAAAGTCTTTGCCGCCAAGAAAATTGACCGCCTTGGCTCGGAGCCTCCCTATATAGCGCCGCGCACAAACCAGACTTGCGGAGGATAGCCCTCTCGGATAATAGACCTATTAGCTGATAGTATCCGGAGACTATCCGGATAGTCTTCCGATAGTCTTAGCAAAATCCCCTTAATATCCTTATACTTATAATGTACCCCCTAATTGTTACGGAGTAAGTATAAGCGACGCAGAAGGATTTTCTTAGGAGGAAACTCCTATTAGAATCTAAGTAAAAATAATAGTGAGCAAAAGGATAGGAATAAAATACAAAAAAAAGGACAGGGACAGGCGTTAGGATTTCTTATTTTTTACTGATTTCCTACTGTCTTTTATTACCTAATAGTTGTTAGCAACCTAGTGTTTACTAGGGAGCGGTAAACCTCTAGCTTAGAGGTTTATAAACTACTAGGACATAGTTACTAGTATATATTAAGCTGCCTAGAAAGGATTTATGTATATAGGACTATAGCGCCATGGCCTAGAGGCTGCATGCGCAGTATTGTACGTAGTATAATACAATGGATTGGAAAAAAAAAAGTATAAGCGACGATGACATATAATAAGGTAGATATTATTAAGCTATATATATAAACTATATAATAAGGCCAAGACATTACATAAGGAAAGAAGGTAAAAAAAAATAGGAAGAAAGGGTATATATTGTTTACTTAGTTGCTTAGTTAATATATATATAAAGCAGAATAGGATTTAGGTAATAGTCCTAGTAGAACTTAGTAAGATTTAATAAAACTTAGCGGAATATAATAGAATACGGCAGATTACTATTAGATTACTATAGGTTGCGGCAAATTACGATTTTATAGTTAGTCTTTAATTACTAAGTTAGTAGAAATAAGTAGGCGTATATAAGGTGTTATAGGGATATCCTATAATAGTACCCCCCTTTTAAACTTAAGCTTCTATAAAGTAGAGCTATAGTAGTTCTAGGTGGAGTTTATAAAAGTTTTCTGCGACTTATATAAGTCCTATTAGGTTAATAGGTTCCTATAAGGGTTTAATAAAGCCTTTCTATTTTATAAGGTATATATACTAGCGTTTCTATTTATTATACTTAATATTATTAATTCTTTTAATAAAGTATTTATCCTTACTGTCTACTTTAATTAGTAGGGGAGGGTTTTATATCTATTTAGGTAGGGCGTCTAATATAGGGGTAGTAGGGTAAAGAACTAATGTATAGAATATAAAGTAGATTTTAACTATATTAGGGAGCTTTAATTAGTAGGTATAAGGAGAAATAACCGTTTTAACCTTATAAGGGCCAACGTTCTTCTAATTAAGTTTCTTAGTAGGTCGTTTTTTATTTATATTTCTTATATCTAGCTAGATAAAATTATTAATCTAGTAAGCTAGTGCTAGGGTTTAGTTCTTATTCACTACGGCTTTATAAATAAATTAAACCTATATTATCTTATTAGTAAGAAACTATTATGGTTTCTCTATTTTTTCTATAAATTTATTTACTTTTATAACTTATAAGACATAATAAGTAGGGCGAGGGACATTACCAAAGAGTTTAAAACCTATTTATAGATACTAGCTAGAAATAGGGAGATCTTTATAGTTTCTAAGATGGAATTATTTATAGTAAACTTAGTATATATAAGCTAGTTAATCCAGTTATCCTATAAATATAACGTGTATATCTAAATATACTATTCTATTCTAGTATTTATATATTTTTATTTAACTATCTATTTTTAGGTAATATAGTGTAGATAATAGTGCTTTAATATAGAGTTAGATAGTTAGTTCTTTCTAAAATATAAAGATAAACTAGTTGCTTTTATCGGAGATAATTGTTTTAGGAAGTCCGTAAAGTTTCTATATATAGTCTAAAAATAGTTAGGCGATAATAGGTGTTAATATATTAGGGTAGGCAATTAAGTGCCTTACCTTAGATAGTTGGTCTATAATTACTATAATATTTATGCAGCCTTTTACTTATAGGGAGATTAATAACAAAGTTAATTAAGATATCTTTTCATCTTTAATCTAGAATAGGTAGTGGCTTTAGGAGGCCGTTATACGTCTTATATAAAGCTCTAGCTTATTAGTAGATATAGTAGCTAAAGACGTACCTTTATATTATATTGTGTATATTCGGCTAGTAGTACTCCTATTAGAGTAGCTTTAGGGTTTTTTTTAAACCTAGGTAGCTGGCTATTGGTAGATTATATATGTGTTTAAGGAGCTTAAGCTTAAGTTTATTGTAGTTAGGTATAACTAGGCGGTTTAAGTAGTATAAGCGGTCTCTATAAACTTTATATTTACCTATTAATATCCTTTAAAGCGTCTAATACTATCTTAAATTAGCTTAAGCGTCTCTTAGATAAACTTATTATTTAGGTACTTACTAATTATAATTTAATTAATTAATTAATTAATTAGTTATTTCGAGGACATATACTATAAAATCCTTAGTAAGAGGGTTAAATAGTTTAGGATAAAGTAGGGTCTAATTTTAGTAAAAGCGCGCTTCTTCTAGTGCTAGTATATCTTGCGATTATTAGGTTAGGGCGTTAGGCTTCCAACCTTAAACACTTAAGTAGTATATAATTAAGAATCGGAAATAAGATAAATATTTTAACTAGTAGGCCTAATAATAGCTTAGCTATTTTATAGTTGTAAAGTATTATAGGTTTTTATAGTTATTAAGGACCTTAATTAGAAATCCAGCGCCTTCTAGTTTAGGTTACTATTGTTTAAAATATCTAATAATAGCTAGTAGTTCTTTATTATAGATCTTATAGTTATATTTAGCTAAAACTTAGTTATTTTAAGAAGTGTACTATAGGGTATAATACTTCTTTCTTATTATATTAAGATATAATACCTCTAGTAATATAGTTAGATAAATTAGCTTTTATAATACTTATTTAGTTTAGGTTAAAGTATTAGAGTATAAATATAGTAGTAAATATAACCATTAGGTAGATAAAGGCCTCCTTATATTCCTTATCAAAGATAAAGGCTTTATCCTTTTAGGTTAGAGCTAAAAGGGGTAAAATTAGAACGGAGAAGTTATTAATAAACTATTGGTAAAAATTGATAAATCCTATAAAGGCTCTTATATCTTTAACGTTCTTAGGTTCTTACTAGTTTATAATTACTAACTTTCTTTAGGTCTATTTATATACTATTTATAAAAATAAAGAGTTTAAAATATAGGACTTCTGTTTTATAGAACTTGCATTTATCTATATTTAATTATAGACTAGCTTTATATAGGGCTTATAAAATAAAGTTAACGTATTTCCAATATTTGGTTATGTTATTACTATATATTAGTATATTATTAATATAAGCTATATAGAAGATAATTAGGTAGGGATATAAGGTTTTATTTATATAATATTAAAACAAGCCTAGGGCGTTTATAAGACTAAATAGTATTACTAAGTACTTAAATAATCTATACTAGGTATAAAATATAGTAAGCTATTTATCTCCTTTTATAATACAAAGGCGGTTAAATATAGAGATAATATTAAGCTTTATATAGTAGCGAGCTTTACTTAGTTAGTTTAGCGTCTCTTATATTAACGGGATTGGATATTAGTTCTTAGTAGTAATGGTATTAAGAGCTTAGTAGTCTATATAGAAGCGTAGACTACCATTAAGTTTTTTATTAAAGATTACTAATAAAGCTATAGGTAAAGAGCTTACTCTAATAAATCCTTTATTTAGATTCTCGTCTAAATCCTTCTATAGCACTTAGAGTTTATTTTGGGATATCCCGTATAGGGGTCTAAATCTAAGTTACTTTCCTTTTTTAAGTACTATCTTATAGTTATATAGTTGGTATTTTAGTAGCTTATTAGCTTCCTTTCGTAAAAATACATTTAGGCGTTTATAATACTCTACTAATACCTTTATAGCAGGATTAGTATACTTCTTTAGTGCTAAGGCCTTTTTAATGTCGGCTATTATATAGCAAAGATTATATATTTGGGTTTCTTAGCGAGTTAAGCTAGCGAAATAGCTCTAATTATACGGATATCTAGGGTATTAAGCTTACTTAGATTGTTTATAGTTTCTTATATAGCTTCTTATTTAGCTTTAGGTTTAGTATTAGATATGGAGTTAGTATTAGATTTAGGTTTAGGTTCTTTAAGTATCCCTTTTATACTATAATACTAGTTCTTTTAGTACTTTTATATATTAAGCTTAAGCTTCTACTTAGTTTAGGGCGGTATAGTAGTTAGAATTAGTTTATATAGTTTAGTATAATTTCTAAGCCTCTAATAGGCGTTAGCGGAAATCTTATATTAGTGGAATTTAGTAGAATTCCTAGGTTAGTGGAATTGGGTAAACTTCTTAGGCATAAGGTAGGCGTTAGTAGAAATTTTAGACTAGCCGATCTTAGTAAATCTTTTAGATTTTAGTTTAGAGTCTAAATAGCGGGCTATAAAGCATTTCTATTTATAATAGAAGGCGGTAAATAAAAGCTTAAGGTTATTCTAGTTAATAGTTACCTTATATAGCTCTATTTAGGGTTATTTAAGGATTATTAAGTAACCTATGGTGGTTATAAAGAGTTTAATTAATTCTTTATAATTTAGGTATTAGAGTTTTAGGGCTATTATATAAATAATACAGCCTAAGATAATACGCTTGCTATTAAATCTAAATGCGTTAATATGCTAGTTAAGGGGTATTAGGGTAAAACTATTATCTTATATAAAGATCTTATTAATAAATCCTATACTGCTAGCTCCTATACTAATTAAAACTTAAATATTAGCTCGTTAACCTTTTTACTAAAGGTAGTAGTTAACGGTTATATTATAGTCTTAAGAGTTAGAGTTTATAATATTTAATATATTTAACGAGATACTATAATATAGCTATCCTAAAGAGTGACTTAACTCTAGGATATACCTTTTAGTAGTAAGCGAGAAGGGGTTCCTATAAGCTAGGGCCCCTAGAACTCGGCGACCCCCAAACTTGGTAACCAAATCAAAATTAACTCTCCTACTTGCCCACCTATTTTCTACACCACCAATCGTTTAATATGGATTAAAAAGAGCAGAACTTATAAATGGCTATCAGCGATTTCAACGCCGGTATATTCAAATTAGCTAGTGAAGCTGCGCGAGCGTACGGTGTCCCTCCGTTAACTTTTTATAATTAACTAAGTGGCAAGTAACTACGACGAATTACCCACTAACATAAATAGCGATTAACTCCTATACAAGAAGAGTTTCTTACTAATTAGGTACTTAAATAAGACCTATTATAACCGACTACCGGACCTTGTATATTACCCTGTTTCACCTGCGTCAGCACTACCCTTATATGTCTCGGATACGTTTGAAATGAGTTATAGGCTTCGGAGTTCGGGGTCTACTTTCATGTATTTATACCACTTGATTTCCATAGATTTACAATTAAGTTGCTCGTTTAATTCCCACACACTGCAAAGCTTACACCTATAAGGATTTGCCCCGTCACATTTACGGCTCTAGAAATAGCGGCTTAAATTATTAATCAAAATTGCAATACTAACCTCCTTGGCAGATTATGGGTCTCTAGCTACTTACAACGTAATCCTCGCATTAAATTCTTACTTGGCTGACTAATAGAGGCTATAAGAGCTAAGGGAGTACAACCTAAACAAATTTAAGAGTTCTATAATCTTTTAGAGAGGGTGTAGAAGATAAGTAGTATATAGATAGAGAATACCTAGAATATAGACGAATCTAGTATTATATTAGGTGTATATACCAATTTAATAAGACTAGGAGATGCCTTAAAAAATAAGACTCTTATATAGTCGCCTAAAGATCGCGAATAGGTATCTATTATAGAGGCAATCTCTATGCTTAGCCGATCGATTCGGCCTCTTATAATCTTTAAGGGAAAGCATATCTAATTAAGCTAGTTCCATTACGATAAGGTGCTTAATTGGATATATATAACCTCTAAGAACGGTTAAATAGCCAATTATATTACGTTTAATTAGCTTTCTAAAGTCTTCTTACCTAAAGCTAAACCACTAAGTAATAACAAGGCTTAATTGCTTACTTTAGACGGCTACGGTAGCTACTATACAATAGAGTTTCTATAGGAGTGTAAGGTTAATAACGTATAGCTTGTCTTCCTTCCTTTTTATTTAACGCACGTTCTGCAACCTTTAGATCTATTATACTTTTGCCCAGTTAAATTAAAGCATTAATAGCAGATTACTAAGCTTGCATATATTAACGATACAGCTCTAATTAAGAAGCACCGCTTTATTAAGTATTACTATAGGGCGCGAGAGGAAGGCCTTACGGCAAGGGTAATTAAATCTAGGTAGCGCGCCTCTAGTATCTACCCCTACTATCCGCGCAAAGGCCTTAAGTCTTCGTGGGTTAAAAAAAAGGCTCTAATAAAGGCTTTAAGCTTTAAGCAACCCAAAATCAATTAATTTAACATCATTACCACCCTAAAGAAACCCCGTAATATGTACGATATAATGTAGGGTCTTCGCATTAAGCGTACGCCTAATTAGAAGACAAGGGCAGCTTTATAAAAAGTAGCTCAATAATTTAAGCAGCTTACTACGGAAGTTGCATATAAGGAGGCTCAGATACATAGCTTGCAATCGCAGCTTAAGGACCTCAAAGGTCCAAAAAGCGCAAGAAGGTAGCCGTAGATCTAAATACAAAGTTTGCAAATATAGATTCGATCAAGAAAGCAATAGATAAAGTAGAGAAGGAAGAGGCACCTATAGAGGTAAAGGAGGTAATATCACGACCCCAAAGGGCGTCTGCTCAAAAGGCCAAGGCTAATATATTAAAATCTATATATGTAGAGGTGACCAACCTTGATTGATCAGGTGTAGATAGCTCAAATTAAGGTAGTGACCGATTTGGTGAGGCGAGCGACTTCGGGGGGTCGCCGAGTTCCGGGGGCCCGAGCTTAGAACGTTAGCTATAGCTTTATCCTTATAAGTAGCACTTATTAAACGTAGGGCTAAAACTAAATAAAGATTAGGGGCGGTAACCGGAAGATTAATACGGTAAATAGCTGCTAGTATTAGCTGTTTATAAATTGTATTAGGGTATAGGAATAGAGCAGTATTTTAAGACAGAAGCCTTACTTCCGTATTTAAAGTAAAGACCTAGCTTAATGCGTCCTTATTTAGGGGACCCTAGTAGGGTATACTCTAGGGTTTCGGGGTTAATCCCTATAGCTTTAAGGTGCTTAGGCTAAGAAAATAACTCAATAAGGACTTATAGGACTGTTATATTGCATTAAGAGGCGGGCTTTAGTGTTGGGTGTAGTATATTATTATACCATTTATTAATAACGTTTATATAGGCGTTAAGGGCTCCTAGTAGGTCTACGCCTATTAGGGAAGTTTTTAGTTTAGGGCTTAGGGATTTAATAAGGCTATTAATTAGTGCGGAGTTATTCTAGCCTATTTTCCTTACGTAGCGGTTAAATTTAGAGAAGTAAACTAGGAAACTATTTTTTTCCTAAGCTATATAGTTTACCTTCCTTTAAGCGGTAGCTTAGCGGTTTAGGTTACCGTATATAGCTTTAAGAAGTCTAACTAGGCTTTATACTAAGTTTAGCTAAACAGATTTAATAAGGTTAGCTACCTTTTCTTTTAGTTAACTTAGGGTGTAATAGAGTTAGTTAGCTTTAGTTAGGTAGCGATTAGTATTACTAGTTAGCTTATTTTTAAGCCGGCTTAAAAATAACTAAAGCTTTTATTATTTACTAGTAAATACTAGGGATTTTAATGGGTTTTTAGATTATTGCGGTATAGTAGTTAGTTTAGGGTAAATAACTACTACTAGTTTGGGGCTCAGGTTCTATATATAGGCCTTTTAGAATAGCGTTTGGTTTTAGGGCCTTAGCATAAGTATCTTAAGGATACGGATTTCTTCTTAGAGGACTTTAATTAATTATTAATATTAGGCCTTTTGTTTTATAAGGGCATCTATAAAAAATATTTACAGACCTACTATCTGCTCTTTAAGTATGGTAAGTATATTAGCTGCTATTATAGAAGCTTTAGGTACGTTCTATATTTTAATAGTAGTATAGGTAGTTAATGTAATATAGTATTAATAATAATTCATTGCTTAACGTCCGATTTGGATCCCTATTAGGCCCACGCGGACTACTCCTTATATACATGTGGGGAGAAAACTCTATTTGAGAAAACCCCGTAATCCATCTCCCCGCCTTATAGGACTCGCCTATAAGGCGCCTGCGAGGCGCCTACGAGTCACCTATGGTGCTCCTGCTACCTTACTTTTTGACCTCCTTAGGAACCACTGCTGCCGTAACAAGCCTACGGACGCGCTAGTATCGCAAACTTTACTCTACTGCTATAGAGTCATCAGGGGGCACCCGTTGCTCGCCCCCCTGCCTTTTATTACCATTTTCTTTATAACCCAGAACTAGTTTAGTACATTTTAGCTAATAAGCCACTAGGTAACCGCCTTAAGGCCTTTTTATATTAAGAGCAGTGTCTTATAGTTCTCTGTGCTAGCTACTAAGAGCATTACTTCTTAGTTAGTATATAAGGGGCATAGCAGTATTACATGCTTTAGTGTCTATCTTAGCCAGCCACATTTACATCTTGGGCTACCTACTAAAACACCTACCCAGTAGAGCCAGTCTTTTAGTCCTATTACTCCTATTCTTAAGAGTGTTGCTATTATATTTTCTACCTTTATTAGGCCTTCTCGGAGCCCTAGAGTGTTTACCCCCTATAGCGTTAACCATACTACGGCTTAGGTTCTTCTTGCCTCAGTTAACCTCTATACCTTTAACTCCCATACGCCTCTCCAGCGTTGGTTCAGCCAGTATTATATTATAGTAGTTGGTTTCCTAGCGTTCTTTTATACTTTACTTTGGCTCTTTTCTCTCTCTTGCTATTATCCTTACTGGCCTCTTACGCGTCTCCTTTCCTCCTCTATATGGGCCTAGGCCCTAGAGCAGCACCATTCTTCTTCTACTTTCTTTACCTGTTTCTCTAATATATCTTCCCTACTTTAGGGTTATTAGTTTGTTCTCCTATAAGGCGCCCTAGGGTCCCTCTATAGTTTATTTAGGCGTGTCTTAATATACTTTATAATATTAAAGTTGCGTTCGCTTTACGCCCTTTATATTACAGCGGCTTCAATATATAGTTATAGGGGGGGAATATTAGCTTCCTTCTCAAGCAGTACTATGGCCGTTCGCTTATATCCGCCTATTATACTCCAGAGGCAGGCTGTTTAGACCTTTTAAAGTGGTTTAAGGAGCGATTTAGGGGGGCCTTTTTTAGATTCTCCAATAGCCCAAATACTAGACCTATACGTTATGGTTAGCCAGATAACTGCTATATATAGTAGGCGTGACCTCTAAAAGCATAGGCCCCATATAGAATTAACGATCCTAGATAATGCGATATACTATACTTAGCCCTTACAGGCCGCTTAGGCCGTATATGCGCTCTACTAGAGCTTACTGTCTACCCATACTCCTAATACTCTTAGGCCCTAAACTAGCTAACCCCTAAAGCCTTAAATGCGAATTATATACTAGAGATCTGCAGATTAGTTACGTTTTCTTATAAAATAGATTAGCTGGTACTTCTCTAGTAAGAATTGGACTCTATATTATCTTGCCCATTCTATACAGGTATTATAAGCTTTCTCTAGCGTTCTGCAATTCTCTACGGCTATTAGCCCGTATATAATTAGGTTTATATCGTCAATAAAGCCTATCCCCTAGGTCGCCCCTTCCTTAAAGGAGTTAAGTAGGTTGCTTATAAAAAAAAGGAAAAGTATAGGCAAGAGGGGTAATCCTTATAGTATTCCTATTGCAACTGCAATAGGGGGGCTTTAGTATCCACTAAAGACCAGCAATGTTTCTTTTTAGCCTATAAACCCTTAAATAAATTATATAATCCATTCTAGAAAGCCTTTTACTCTAAGGATATATAGGAGACACTTATAGGGTACGTTATTATAGGCGCCACTAATATCTAGGCTAAGCATTAATACTATAAAGTCCCTTTACATCGCCTATGCTGATTTAATAGTAGCAGCAAGTAGCGTAAGTGCTAATAGTATTAAGCGGTTCTTTCTTGCCCCTATTTAGCTTTATAGTAGTAGGGCGTATTCCTCTACCGTATCTACTATATAGTCCACTATTACCCTTTCTAAGATCTTACTAAGGGTATTCTCTAAGGCAATAGGGCGGTAGCTCCCTAGAAATAAGTAGTCTACTTTACCTTCTTTACATAAGACAAACGTTATCATAGCTCTTCTAAGTCTTAGGTAGTAGCCTATTACAAAGCATACTCTAGCTACATCCGTAAGCCAAGGTACTATTAGTAGTCCGCAGGTCTTTAGGGCTTCATTTAGGATCCCATCTAGTCCTAGTACTATATTATTTAAAAGGCGGCTAATAGTTCTAGCCATTTCTTCAGTTGTTATATTACTGTTAACCCTTAGGTAAGTCACCAGTACTTCGCCCGTAATATCGCTAAGGTCTACTAGAGCTAATTAGGGGAAAAATCTTTCTATAAGGATTTTTGCCTTCTTATTATTGTCGCTTATGGCCAGTAATTCACCTAGTCTTCGCAGAGGCGGAAGGTATAGGTCTTCTACTAGACGTCCTACCTTTCTCTTTACCTATTTCACTATCCTCCAAAGACCTTTGTTATAGGGGAGGCTTAGGTTAGTAGTATACTTATTTATAAACCATCTCCAGCTATTCCTTACTTCTTTTTTTAGGGTATTCTTTAGCTGGTTTCTTATATCTTTATAATATCTCTCATCTTTAGGATTATAGCTACTTATATATTTTCTTCTTACTCATCATTAGCTAGCGACAAGAACCGCGCATTATGCGGACCATACATGTCGCGTATAGGGGCCCACTTTTAAAACCGGGCAGTGCTCTTCTAACCCATTTTTAATTACTGCCTAGATCCTTTCTAATCTTTAGTCAATTTCCTTAGGGGTAGCCACTAAGCCTCGCTCATTCGGTATCGGGTGGATTTCTTCTAGGTCTTAAAATTATTATTTAACTATATTAAGGAAGCTGTCTGTCTTAAGCTTTCTTATTACGTATCTTTTACTATTTAATTATACCTTAATATCCAGATCTAGCTATATTTAGATAGGGATATAGTCTAAAGCGAGTGCCCATTCTTCTTCAGGGTTGCATCTTTCAAGTCTCTAGTATAGGCCTTCGTCTATAAATATAAGGTCAATTATACTTCTAGCGGTGCCTCATTACCATATAATTGCTCCTAAGGGGGTAGCTAGCTTAAGGCCCTAGGTGTCTATAGCTTTTAGTAAGCACTCTACCTATCATTCGGCAGCAATATAGATACCCCCCCACCGCGGGTGGTAAAGGTTTATATCTCCTAATAGGATAAACTCTATATCTTCGGTTTCTAGTAAGCTTATTACCAATATAATGTTCTCTATTTATAGGACCCCTTCAACCCTAGGGTTATATACATTAATAATCTAAACCGGTCCCCTATATATCTAAATTATTATAACTACAATATCTAGGTTAACTGCCTACCATAACTATAAGGATAGGCTAATAGCCTTGCTAATTATAAAGCACACGCGTATAGCTACTTTTAGTTCATATAGGAGCTAAAATCCTTAGGGGCAGTATATTAATTATATATAGGCATTATAATACAACTCTTATATAGTAAGGATATAGTATTTCTCTAGGTCTAAGCTGTCTAGCAAGGGCCTTGCAAGACGGTGGTTTGTATTACCGCAGTTATACTGTATAATAAATAGGTGGCGGACCCCCGGCGGGGGTCCTTCGCCTCTCCTTCGTTCCTTACTTCCTCTGTTTTTACTTTCTCTAGAATATTTAAAGCTTCTGTCTCTTATATCTATATCCTAGTTACTACTCATTTTATATAGAGCTTTCTATTCCTATGTCTTATATTCCTAGTAGCGCTTCTATATCTAAATCTATTATTATCTCCGGTTCCTCCCCTATTCTTGCTAGTTAGCTATATACCCTTTAGGAGTCGGCTATAAATATTATATTTACCGCGTTAAGTCTAATTCTTAATTATCCTGGTCTTAAGCTTACTATAGCTGTCCATAATAGTCTTCCTATAGGGCGTCCTCTCCCTTATATCCCCTATAACCCTTATATCCCTATACAGTCTAGTAATATTACGCGGTAACGCTTCTAGCCCGTTAAAGCTTGGGATGGCTAGCCTAGCCCCCCAATATTAAAGGTAAGAAATGCTAGAAAGGCACCTACGCCCCCCTAGCTTATCGCCTATTATTTCCATTTATATAACCTAGTATACAGTTATTCCCGCAGCTATTAAGCCCTTACCTTCCATCTCCTATATTTAATACAGTCTCCTTTCTCCCACACCTTATATGTGCTTCAGTGGCAGTTTACGCATTTTATTTAGTCTTAATTTAAGCAGTTTCTTATATCGTGGGGGCCTACACAGTAGCCATAGCACACCTGTGCTGCGCATATAGATTAGGTGTGTCCCCATTATACGCAGCGGTAGTATTATTCTAGGCGGAGTTTATAGTTATAGAGCCTTACATCGTATATAAGGCTATTTATAATAATACCTTTTTAAATAAAGAGTTTTTACATTCCTAGTATATGTGTACTAATAATAAGGGAGCCATGCGTTCAACTAGTGTCTCCCTAGCAAGTCTCTAGCAACCCTCGTATTCTTTCATTATTCTTATTATATACTTAGTTTACATTTTCCTATTAAAGCCATTAAATTCGGGTAATCTTAAGTCCTAGTATAAGGCATTCCATTTATTTTACTATCTTATATATAGTTGCCGTATTATCCGCCTAGCGTCCCTTTTCTACCCTAAGGCTTAGGGGAACCGCTAGGACTTTAACTAGGTAATCTTTACGGAGCACTTTTATGCTAATACGTTCTCCTAGCCTATCCCCTACCCTTATAGCTCATTCCTTTACCTATTAGTCCCTTAGGGTAACTCTAATATCTCTGCTCCTAAGGTATTAGACTACAACAGCGTTATAAACCTCTTTACGAATTTCTATAAGGACTTCTATTTCTAATTATCCCCTAAGCCCCTCTACTTTCTCTATATTTAATCGTATTATAATTATATATCCAGATATTATCTTTAGGGGGGTAGGCTCCCTATACTATAGAGGCGCAGCTATAGCGGCCCAGGTGCGGTTCGCCAGTAGGGAGGGATTTTATTTATTTTCAATTTTATTTAGCCGTTGGAGGATTTAGTTAAGGGTTTGCTAAAGGGGCGCCTAAGGTATACTAGATTGGCGGAGCCATTCTACTAGCTGTATTAGTTCATTATAGCTAACAGTCACTCCCCTATAACTATAGATACTAGACGCGTCTAATAGGCTTTATATTTTATTAGATACCTTCTTAATAGAGGTCTTTCCGTTTTATAGTATAGTATTCGCCCGTTCTTATTATGGAGGGCTATTGCTAGGCGTGGTTCTGGTGGGCGCGCGCAAGTACAAACCACCATCGTTCGACGTATGCCTCCCCTGCGATGCATGCATCTCAGGGGGATTCTCTAAGTGTTTTTCAGGGTTCTTTTGGTTATTTTTGGTCTTTTTGGGCTAGGTACAGCAAGAGCTCCTCCGACCAGAGGTTAATAATATAGCTAAAGCAGCATAGCCGATAAGCTTTTTATTTCTTTATTAACATCTTTAGGTATAGAACTTAAAGTACCGCATTAACGCATATATTATTTAACTCTACATTATCGCCTATAAAATAGCCAATATTACCTTTAAATCCATACTCCTTAATCAGCTTTAGTAGAATGGCTACTATATTCTTACCGGAGTATTCACTAATAACCTTATAAAGCCCTAAAACTATATACCATCGCCTTTTATATTAGTTAATAAAATAACTAATAATACTAAGAATTGCGTAGGAGTTTGGCGATATCTATAAATTAAAGGATATAGATATAGAGCTATAAGCAGAGGCTAGCTCCTTCTTTAGGTTATCCTTTTTTTACTTAAACTCTACTATAACCTAGCCCCGGATTATCTTTCTAGCTTTTAATAGGAATTTTAAAAGGGCCAGATAGAGGTAATAGAGAAGGCTTTAGAAGTACTTATTTTTAAACTAAAAGAAGGTAATATAATAGCAGACGATCTACCTAATTAATAGCTGCTTAAACGCCTTAAAGTTTAACCTCTGCTTAAGCACCCGCTGCTTAGGATAGTCCTTAATTATTAGCTAGTTAAAGTTACTTAATTTAGGAGGCTTAAGAAAGCTAGTATATTAGTTTATCTGGTAATTATTAACGAGGTAATCTAAAGCAGTAGTACGTCTTAATAAGATTATCATAAGCTCCTACTAACGCCTCGCCCTCTTATAAATATAGTAGTAGTAGTATACCTTCTTCCTATCGCCAACCGCGCCCTTAAGCTAAATATCCTCCCCCTATTTCTATATTGGTAATATATAAGGCTTAGTGTTTTTAACGCTAAGTATAAGAGACTTGCACCGGATATACTACCTACCGCTATATTTAAATTCCTCTACCTTTAGGTAGCCTTTAGCTATAGAGTTAATATATTCTAGGGTAAGAATAACGTTGTTAAACGGGGGTGTAGCTAAGTAATTAGGCAAAAAGCGCGCAATACTGGATTAATTCGTCGCTGGTAGGCGAGTTTATTTAGCGGCTATAGTAGAAATAAGACACTAAATTAATAAGTAGTATACGCAGTAGGAGCGACAGGAGGGTAACTCCTTAATTCTACGGCAAAATTCTACGGGCAATTAACCGTCTTTTAAGACGGTGTAATACTATAAAAGTCACTAATTGGCCGCCACCACCTGCACTAACTCCTTAGCGTCCTATCCTTATCAGCCTTACGTCTAAATAAGGAACGGAACTGGAGCGCCAGGAGCCTCCACAAGCCTAGATCCAGTCCAGTCCACTAATAAAATCAAGGGATCCAGCTCCAGAAGTTTAGGCGATCCATATGGCGCTCCAAGATAGCTCTAGTCCAAGTAGATCACTGGGTTATAGACTTAAGTGAACAAATCGTCAGTCAAGCTAATAGATTCTAGAAACAAAGCACTGTTAAGCAGTCACAATATCTATCGGCTCAAACAGTGTAACTGTGGTTGACACCCCAGGTTTCAACGATGATGCACAAGATGATGGACAAACGCTAAGTACGAAGACCCACCTTTTGTTCAAACATTAACCCTGCTCTTACCCTGCCTCGAAGATAAAATTACCCGTTTCCTTACCGCGCAATATAAATTACGAATTCGTCTTAAAGGAGTTATATTCCTCCATAAGATTAATGATAACCGCATTGGTGGGTCTGGGCTCCGTTATCTCAAAATCTTCCGCGAGATATGGGGAGATAATGCTCTTCCAAGTGTCGCTCTTGTTAGCACAATGTGGTCCAAGGTAGATTTGGGAGAAGGCCTGAGACGGGATGTTGAGCTGCGGGAAGATATCTGGAAAGAAATGGTGTTAAAAGGTTCCTATATGTTTCAGTACAACGGAACCCCCGAGATGGCAGAGACGATAGTAGGCCAGCTTATGGTAAAGCCTGAAATCGTCCTGAAGATACAACTGGAGCTTGTGGACAAGCAAAGACCCTTGGATAAAACATCCGCTGGGCACATGGTTAGTTCAGATCTCTGGCAGCAACTTGAAGACAGGCGACAGGGTATGCGTAGCCTTCAAGACCAGCTTCAGGTTGCTGAGAGCGCAAATGACTACAGGAAGCATCAGGAAATACAGCGTGAACTTGCAGGTCAAAGAAACCGGCATAGCCAACAGTTGAGTGATTGGCAAGCACTAAGGGAAGACATTGCGTCTGAAACCGACCAGAGGATCGAAGAGATTGAGAAGGAAGAGAAGACGAGCCCCAAGAAGAAGTGGTCAAAGGTGCTAAGCCGGGTGCAAAAGTTTGTCCAAATCCTTACTCCGGTTGTGTCAATTACATTTTCGGTATTATCCTTCACTGGTGTACTGTAATTGAACCTTGTATTGATCGTCAAATATTTGGTATGAACGGCGTGCCACAAAGGACGGCTTGGTCAAATTCGCTTAATTTAGTCTAGCCTCAGACCACGGATTTGCGAGCATAAAGTAATTACACATACCTCTGCTTATGTAGCTAGGCTCTAGCTTCGAAGCGGTTGAAAGGTCTGTTGATGCCACCTGAGAGGCCTTTTGCGGGGCTTCTGGCATTTGCTCCAGAGGGACTGGGGTTATTGGGATTGAGTCAGCGGCGTTTTTGGCACAGACCTTTTTGTGAGCCTTCCAGTCGGCCTTTAGTATTCGCGACTCCCGAGCCCCCACGATTCGCCAGCTCGCAAGATTCACAGAAGGCCGTGCGCAAACCCGTGCACCTTGCACGAGACCGCAGACCGCAGACCGTGTTAATGACCTTGCACTTGAACTTTTACCACTTGCACGGCTTTGCGCATGGTCCCAAGCCAGTTTAGTTTGCTTATTATCAACTGTCACCTTTTTCTTCACTTGGTGGTTAATCCACCGGCGAAGAGCAGTATTCTAACCACGACTTCGGGGGCAGCCTAATGGGGGGTAGCCACTATCCCCAAAAAGGAAATAGAAATCTTTTCTTGCTCCGTCTTCGTAGTGTTAAAGTAAACGTCGGTCCTAAGAATATCAAAACCACAAGCATCACCACCCTCCATTCTTTTCTGAAATCCCGAGATAAAAATTATGTCTAAAATTGATTCAATGACATAAACCCTAAATACTATCAGATCCCTAGTAAGTATAACTACTACCCTATTTTGCCCTAAAGCCACTCCGTCATCATCCCCTCCCTTGCACCAGCCACTCTTGGCACACCCCGCCTAGCATGCCCCACGACGTCACATCCGCGTCCACCCTCCCAGCATGCTCTATAAAATGGCCCTCATAACCTCCTCCTCCTCCCCTTCAACGCTTCCTGACTTTGTCGACGCTTATTACGCACAAAAACCCAATTTTGCCGACCTAGCCTCCTCAGACTCAGAATCTGAGAGTGACGAAGAGCCAGAACACGAAAAAGAAACAGAAAAGGAAGAAGAGAAAGAAGGGGTTTTTGCAGAGAAGAGCTTAGAAGACGCGCTTAAGGACCTCGAATTGCATCCTGAGGTGTTTGGAACGAAGACTTTAGAGGACTTTAGAAAGGGATTCAAGAGGAAAGAGAAAATGCCTGCCCATCCAGCTGAAGAGTATGCGGGAGGAAGTGAGTTTGAGTTTAATTTTATATTCAACCATTTTGTAATGTCATTTTTGCCTCAGCAATCTCATGCTTTCCTAGCTGGAGAAGGTGCTAAGTCTAATCGTTTTGCCTTAAGTTTTTTTAGCATAAGAAATTATCATACTACTCCCATCTCCCATCATCTATCCCACCTAATCCTCCATCCCCCCTATGAACTCGACCCCTATCCCTTATCACTATATCTCTAGAACATCATCCCTGACCGCCTACGTACAGACATCACGGACCAAGTAGCCAAAGACTCGAGCGACTCGACCGCCAGCACGCACCCACGTCACCAAGAAGACACGGGCGCGACATTCAGCAGCAGTCTAGGCGCCATGGCGCATAAAGCAAACCCGGTATGCAATTTCCGCAAGATCTCTCCCCTTCGTCCCCACTCCTCTCCGCTGTTGTGTCCTTTTTAACCACTTTGTTGCCCGCCACATTGCCCGCACTGACGAAAATGACTGCAGGGTCCCGTGGTGGCTGAGAATATCGGCAAGCCGGAGAGCAAAGAGGCGCTAAAAGCGCGAGCGGAGGAGTTAAACAAATAGGCCTGCGTGGAGGGCTCTGATGTATAGGCGGGGAAAGGATTTCCGCTATTGCATTTGGACAGACCATCATTTGGCATTTTGCCGAGGGATGCTTTTGCATGACTGTGCAAAAATCACAAAAAAGATAAAACGCTTGTAACACTATTAGTTCCAATGAAGCTAACTGCTTGTCTTACCGCATAATGAGATGCAGAGGTAGTACTGGCGTGTATGATGCAGCATAAGATGCGTGAAGAGAGATGCGGTGTATCCGTGATGCTTATTCATTCTGAATATCAAGCCCAGGAAAGAGACCGGGGGTTTTATCCCTGATGCGGGGTTTCACGCCGCTATTTAGTCTGTTATACACGCCATGCAGCTAAATCTAATGGCAACGCGGTTTTATTCCCAGCCTCGGATTAACCAATCAATCATAGCCGACTGAGCAACCGCAATCTACCCCTCTCCTAATTCACCCTTTTTTTTTTGCTCTTTTATCCCAATCCCCAATCCTTAATCCTGTTTCCACCTCTCCTAACTACCCTACAACGCCATCAACCCCCCGACGACGCCAACCGCGCCAATTGCCCACGCTGCCAGCGTGTTCTGCGGCGCAAGGGCTTTCGATGTGGCTGCTGCGGCAGTTCCGGATGCGCTCGCAGAGCCCGCGGCGGTGGGGGACGTTTCGTTGGCGTTGACGCTGGGGTCGGAGATAGACTGCGTCGTGATACCCGTGTCGTTGGCACAGTGGGAGGAGTAGTCCGACGAGGAGAGGGGCGTCAGGGTTAAAGTCACGTCGGCGCACTGTGAGACAGAGTCAGCAATGGATCGGTACAGGTCTCAGCCATTCTAGAGGAATTGGAAAAGGAGAGGTTGCGGGATTGGGATTGAAATTGGGATTGGCATTGTTGGGAGTTCCTCGGGAATGTCTGGATAAGAGACGAACCTGATATAGCCCCCCAGACCCGCCGTCGTCACCGTTCGACACAACCTGGATCGTCGCCGGCATGCCCTCGGTGATGTTCACGCTGCTTGGCACGCTGACCATGCCTATGCAGAAATCCCTTGGACCCTGTTGCAGAAAGGTTGGGCGCATGACGATGTTGTAGTTGACGCCCGGGTCGCTGCCAAGCGCGATCAGCACCTCAATGACTGTTTGCGTGTGGTGCATATCAAGCTGGATGGGCCCGCCCGTCGCCGGCCATGTTGTCCGGTTCGAGAGAACGGTGTCGAAGCCACCGCAGGGGAAGTTGGGCGCGGTGGAGTCGTCGAAGCCGCGGGCTGGTGGCCAGCTGAGAAGGAAGTGGGCGGAGGTGAGAGGCAGAAGGGAGAGAAGGGCGAGGGCGCTATGCATGGTTGCTGTGTTTTTGGAGGGAGGTGGGGTGCCGGGCGACCAATTGGGATTATGTCAAGATGTTGAGGGTAGAGGATTAGAGGATTAGAGGGATGAGGTGAGCTTTAAGGTGAGAGTATTATTCCCGCAATGGAAGCAAGGAGAGCTGGTGAGTGGGTTTAGAAAGCACGCAACACGGTACCTGGTGCCTTTTACCTTTAAGAAGGAGCTCGACTCATAGTTGGCTACGGGGTATTCTCATTCCAGGCGATGGGTTAGTGTGAGTACCCGATTGCAAGAGGCGTCGCGTAGCGCCTTTAGGAGAAGCCATTTTGAGCTTGTTACGCTTGGCTAAGCCGGAGATGAGACGAATTGGAGCAGATGTTCCTTAACGCAGTGATTTAGTGAGGGCGTGTTTGGTGGGGTTTGAAGCCTTTGAGAGGAAATGAGCAAGTTTCCAAAGCCCGCGGCTGGGGGTGGCTTGGTCTCCCGAGGGGCCTTCCCTGCTGCTGCAGATGGTGAACCCCCACCACGAGGCGCCCAGGACGACTTTGTTTTCGCACCCCTGAGCAGTCTGGGCTCCTGTGGTTCGGTTCCATCTTGAAGCTCGAACTGCATCGTGCGTCCGCGCGATATCAAGAAACAAATTTGTGATTGACATGATTTGTCCTGCAGAAGACATTTCTGCGTCTTGGAGAGCAATAAATCCGCTCTACCGCTATCAATACCCCCTGCCTTGAACCCCGAACCCAGCAGCTTTCTAAATACTCGCTAGAGGACCCTTTCCATTATAGCAAATACCATATTACGCCTTGCCCGTATGCGATGAGAAATAGCCCTAATGAACCCCGACCCCGGCCGAAAAGAGTTAATGGCTCTCGACTGGATAGAATCTCCCGAACACTAGTTCCCCGATAAAAATGCCTGCAACTACCGACATGAAGTACCCTACGTTGAAAGTCATGACGGCCAGCATCCTACCCACCATCAGCGGGGGATTCGGAGGAATGCAGCATTAGCACTTACAGGAGGTAACCCACACCGCCCATTATCATGACTAACAGCGCCCTTGGGACATCCACGCTGAAGCGCCACGGTTGCACATGTCGGATGGGACTGTGTACGACTTTGACATTCTCTTCCACACCATTCACGCTCAGAACCGCCGTCTTGGAGTCCGCGTCCGAGGAAATCCGCTCAGAAACCGGAGTCTTGTCTGCGACGACAACGTATCGTCGTTGCATGGTTTTCTCGAGCCATTTATATTCCAGGTAGTGTTTTAACGTAAAGCTGCCCCGGTATATAACTGCGAGAACAATGAGGAAGATACATGTTCCCGCGTAGGCTCCGGCTGACTTGGGTGTCCATTTTGAGGAGAAGAGAGGAGTTATGGTGTTCGAGAAGAAGGTCATGCTCATTTGGGAGGCATCCATGGTCATATCCATTGTGACTGCGTGTGATTTGGTAGACTCGTCAAAGCTTGAAGACTTCAAGGCGTCAAGGCGTCAAAGCGTCAAGGCGTAAATATATGAGGATATGAGATTGAATGAATTAAGAATCGAGGGTCTGAGTAGGAAAATCTACTCCTGTACGTGCACGACACTGAGTTTTGAGTTTTTTTGAGACGCGGGGTTCACTGGAGTTCAGCATGAACTCACGTGTACTGATTCGTGGCCTGCGAAGGTTTGAGGACTTGAGAGAGAGATTGAGAACAATAGTGATACGGATAAGAAAGGTTGATTGAAAGAGATGAAGCGTGAGTTGTTACGATGGATAATACGGAAGGTTGCGGCTTGCGGGCCGGGTGCTTATCTTGCGCTTGGAGTAGTTCTATGTGGTAGCCACTTCTTTTAGCAGCTCGAAGATGGAACTTCTCCTTAGCGCTGTCTTGACTATTAGTGGTCGTAGGTGGTGGTGTAGAAGAAGTTGGTCTGCGGGCGTTTGAGCACGTTTCCATTGGCCAGGTCTGATGTGCCATCCCGATAAGGTGCATCGAAGCATTGACGAGGGCTCCTTGACCCACGATCAGCCTTAAGGTCATGGACAAAGCTCCGCTGTGCTCGATAAACCATTGCTCAATATGGGAAGTCGAGTCCTAAACGCTGCACTTCTCTGAGCTTATCTCACGGGGCGGATTTTGCGGCACATATTTTCGTGGTTGGTTCTGTGAGATCGTCTTCGACTCCATTTCTTGACCCACCTTCTAGAGTTACGTGCGACAGAGGTTGTCGCTTTGACGACGACAAAATACATACCTTCAGAGAGACACGCAATACAAATGTAAGATCGCTGAGGTGGATTTCATTTTCCTGTTCATCTTCCATTCCTTGGACACGGGTTTCCTACGACAACTCCGCTCCGTCCTCGAGTGATTCCGTTCAATACAACTCCATATTCAGGATTATTAGAGACAAAAACTCGCCAAGATGGATATGGGGGATATGCCCATGGGCTCTACGTCCGCTGGTAATGGCATTCCCTCACTATTTACCTTTCAAAGAATGTACTGGGCAGTTGTCGGCACAGTTATTGGTATCGCAACATTGGTCAATGCCCTCAACTACGTTATCTTCAGACAAAGGTAAAACATTCTCTCAGGTGCGTACCTAGGTTAGGACTCCGTTGACTCTCAAATCGCCAGGCTTTTAGCGTCAAGCAAAGGATTACCGAAGCCAGCCAAACCAAAGTCTCTCTTGTTCAGGGTAAATGCGACAATTACTGCCATTTTCCGCGAAGCTTCAAATGCTTCAATTAGAATCCCGATCAAACGTCACACAATTCGGCTACCAACTGTGGGCCGTACTAGTTTGGTGGTAGCAAACGTCATTGTGCTCGTCGTCCTGTGCTTCTATAAGCTCGATCCCAATGATAGGTGGTCCAGGGAGAACATTGGATACAGGACTGGATTTGTCAACATGACACAACTTCCTCTGATCTTCCTGCTGGCGGGAAAGAACAATATAATTGGATATTTGACCGGAATCAGCCACGAGCGGCTAAACTGGCTGCATCGCTGGTGCGCTCGGTGTCTCTTCCTTACTACAACCATTCACATGGGTTATTGGTTCGCGGACTGGGCACCTTATAACTACATCGCAACGCAGATTAGGACAGACACCCTCACGAAAAGAGGAGTGATGGCATGGGCTGTGCTACTCTGGATTGTCATCAGCTCCACGACACCAATCCGAGGGTGGTGCTACGAGCTATTCGTCTTGCAACATCTCGTTTCTTTTGCTGTTTTCATCGGGTTTGTTTACATCCATACGCCGGTCGAGGTGCATATCTATATCTGGATTCCGGTTGGACTGTTTTTCTTCGACCGCGTGGTGCGAGCATTGCGGGTTTTGTATGCGAATCTGGCCATTTTCCACCCCAAGCAGCGGAAGGCAGGGCAGATGTCCGGGTTCTGGGCATGCAAGGCCGAATTCACGCCTCTTCCGCACAACACGACTAGAATCACCATCAAGAACCCACCAATCGGCTGGACCCCTGGCCAACATGTTTTCCTCTCTTGTCATTCAATTGTTCCATTACAAAGCCATCCGTTTACTGTTGCTTCGATCCCGGAGGATGGGAAGATGGAATTCCTTGTAAAAGCAGAAAAGGGCGGTACTAGGCGCTTTTTTAGACACGCGGAGAAACAGCATGGACTACCGACCTCATCTGATAGCACCCAGCCTCGTATAAAAACTGTTGCCATTGAAGGGCCATACGGCTGTATCCGCCCATTACAACAGTTTGAGAGTGTTGTCTTTCTTGCTGGCAGTACTGGAGCAACCTTTACCGTCCCCTTACTCCGAGACATCGTTCAACGCTGGCGAGCACCTCCCTCTCAGAATCCTGGAATCTTCAGCACGTCAAAAGGCGCAGTAACGCGGCATGTCCGCTTCGTATGGGTAGTCAAATCCAGGGGTCAACTAAGCTGGTTCGCCGCCCAGCTCTCCAGTATTTCCGAAGACATCCAAAACCTCCAATCCCAGGAGCGCCAAGTAGAAATCGACATGAGCATCTACGTGACATGCGACAGCTCCTTCACAGAGGAGCACAAATCACTCCTCCCATCCGTGACCGCACCCACGCCGGCACCCACACAGCCCCAACATCGCGGCGCCGTAGAAATGAACAGCGAGGCACCGACGCTGGACGAGAAATCCGGACTCAAGAAGCTCTCAGAAAAATACTCGATCCACGAATTCGACTCAGCCTCGGCCTCTCCCACGAAGCCGCCGCAGCCAAGCGCATACGGCCCGGACGGCGAATGCTGCTGCAAGACGACGGTCGAGAGCGAAGATGACGTCGCGGCCGCCTGCGCCTGCGCCTGCGCCTGCGGTCCCTCCTCCACCGCTCGGCCGCAGTCCACGCTGTCGTCCAGCACGTCCGCCGCCGTGAAGCCGATGCTGCATCCGCGGATTACGGTGATCAGCGGCCGCCCGCAGTGCCGCAGCATCATTCGCAAGTCGCTGGAGCAGGCTCTGGGCGAGAGCGCGGTGGTGGTGTGCGGGCCGCAGGGGCTGGTCAGCGATATCAAGCAGGCCGTGGTTGCGCTGAGCGATGAGCGGGCGATCCATAAGGGGACGGGCGCGCAGGGGCTGTATCTCCATACTGAGACTTTTGGGTATTAATCAGATTTGGATAGGTCTTTGGGAGGCGTTGGATTTTAAGATAGAAGGATGCATTGCAGGGCGTTTTGAGCGAATAATGGATGCTCGGATGGAGCTGGGAGGGGTTTGTAACGTCGTTTTTAGGGATGCGGGATAGTCTTCGTGGCTCCTAGAAATGAGCTTGATATTTTTAAAATTTTGTCAGGCACTTTTTGCGGGGCTTACTTTTAATTGTATGATATTGGGTATTAGCGAGATTTTCAGGTGTTGATCACGAGCGGCACAACCCGGAACAATCCCGCCACAGCAACTCTTGGCACGCAAGTATCCCGCGATGCTTATACACAACCTGAACAATTATTACAGAGCTTCACAAATGGCACAAGGCACGCGAAGCTGCCTCAGGTCGGTAAGTACAGCGTTGAGCGACCGAGAGGTTTTGTCAGCAGCCGGAGGCACGGGATGGGGAGCATCCGGACGCCATTAGCACTCTTGACCCCTTCCGTTGGCCATAGCTCCCACGCCCTGGTGGCTTCATCTAACCATCCACGATCATCCCATCAGCAACTTGTGCTTAGAAATTGGGGAGGCGTTGGATTATAAGCCACTGAGATTCTGCCTCGACGGCAAGGATATAAGACGAGAAGGGACACAGAGGGCACACAGAAGGCACACAGAAGGCACACAGAAGGCACACAGCAGGCACACAGAAAGCAAACAGAAGGCACAGAAAGCACACAGAAAGCAGGATCTGCAACTAGGGTCAAGGCACGCCTGAAATTCTGATTCCAATATTGAGCAGGACCCAGTTGTACAACACCACCCTACCCGTCTCATTACATCCTTCTTACTCGTCCTTAAATCCTTACATCCTCCCAACACCGCTTCCCAAATCCTCGACCTCGACCTCAGCCTCCCTCCCTCTATCCAACCTCATCTTCCAACCGTCCGTCTAACCCCCTCCCACCACAACCACAATGCCTCAGGAAACCATCCTCATTCTCGGCGCCTCCTTCGCCGGCCTGGGCGCCGCCCACTACATCCTCAAACACGTCCTCCCCGCGCTGCCCAATTCCGGCGACACAACCTACACCGTAACGCTCGTCAACCCCTCCAACGACTTCTACTGGCGCATCGCGGGCCCCCGGGCCACCGTGTCCAAAGCGCTCATGCCGCCGGCCAAATACCTGTACCCGATCGCGCCCGGCTTCGCCTCCTACCCGAAAGACAGCTTCACCTTCATCCAAGGCACGGCGACGGCGCTCTCCACCTCCTCCCGCACCGCCACCATCACCCTCGCCGACGGCAGCACCACCAGCATCCCCTACCACGCGCTCATCATCGCCACCGGCACCAACACCCCCGCGCCCCAGCTCTCGCAGCACACCACCACCGCCGCCCTCAGGGCCGCCCTCGACGACTTCCAGGCCGCGCTCCCCAAAGCGACGAGCGTCATCGTAGCAGGCGGCGGCCCCGTCGGCGTCGAGACGGCCGGCGAGATCGGCGAGTTCCTGAACGGGACCCCCGGCTTCTTCGGCACCAAGCCCGCGCACCCAAAGGCCAAAGTAACGCTCATATCCGGCGACAAGAAGCTCCTCCCGGTGCTGCGGCCCGCGATCGCGCTGACGGCGGAGAAGTACCTCGCGCGCGTCGGCGTCGACGTCGTCTACGACGTGCGCGTCACGTCGGCGGTGGCAGAGGCGAAGGCCGGGCAGACGGCCGTCACGCTCGCGGACGGCTCCGTGCGCAGCGCCGATCTGTATGTCGATGCGACGGGCGTGCGGCCGAATACCGCGTTTTTGTCTAGCGACCTCGTCAACGAGCGCGGGTTCGTGGTGTGTGATCCTGCGACGTTGCGTGTCGATGCTGCTGGCCCCCGTGTCTATGTCGTCGGGGATGCCGGGTCGTATACCCGCGGTGGCGTTATGGATCTGGATAATGCGCTGCCGGTTGTTATGACGAATTTGAAGAAGGATTTGACGGGCGGGAGTGGGCCGGATCGGACCTATACGCCGAATAATTCGGAGCAGCAGATTGTTCCTGTGGGCAGGGGCAAGGGCGTTGGTGCGTTTGGCGGGTGGCGGGTCCCGAGTTGGTTTGTGTGGATGATTAAGGGGCGCGATTATTTGTCTAGTATGGCGCCGGATATTGTGAGTGGGAAGAAGTGGGCTAAGGAGAGCAAGTGAAAGGGAGTTCAGGGAGGGAAGTAAGGAGTTTACGATAAGAGCAGATCTGGGGAAAGAGCTAGAGGAGTTGGTGGGTATGGGAGTAATGTTAAGATATGGGAGAGTTGGTGGTGTTAGTGTCGGAGATATGTCTGGATGTGGATGCTATACCCAGCGAGGAGCGTACGGAGACTGGAAGGCCATACCCTAGCCTCTTCTCAGGCTTTTAATTCCCTCCTTTCTCTTTTTCTTTCGTTTAGCTAGTCTCACGTTTCTCGATCCTGTCTTTTCTTTTTGCATTGGACTTTTGACTATGCAGCTGATTATGCATGGCGGGAGTGTGGTGTAGATGTTAGAAGCATGGTAGAAAATAGATGCTATTCCTGATTTTGAGGTTTGATGGAGGAGATTAGAATGACTGGTTTACATTTGTGAGAACCAAAAACAGCAGCAGGTTGATTCCACCATGCTCGCAAGACAGATGATTGTTGTCGTAGCATGGCTCTGCCGTGAGGTGAGAATCTTGAGATTTCCCCAGTCCTCTAATAGAATGTTTGCCGTGAAGGTGCAAGCCAACATGCATGGAAGTGTAAACAAGTGTCGCTGAGCGGGCCAAGAACGAGCCAAGAGCAATAACGACCATCAATGTCACGAGGCTGGATGCGGGATATTGAACACAGCAGATACAGGAGCAGTCAAGCAAGGCCACAGACAATCGAACTTGTCTCGAACGCCCGTCCGATTCCTTATTGCAATTCCGAGTACAGACAAATCCTTCGCTACTAACCGAAAAGAATAGGTACAACAAGACCGCGAGCACTCCGCCCCATAATGCTGCAACCCCTGCCTAACCATCAACGCATGTAGCAGGCATATAAAAGCTGCTGCCGCTGCTACCTCCCTTCTCTTAAATCTGACGATGCTTTACTCGACATCACCCTTCGACTCGAAGTTCTCGCCGGCAACTAGGTCAGGGATGTCGTCATCATCTTCATCCTCCTTCTTGTCGTCCTCACCCTTCTCCTTCTGCATACTTTGGTAGCTCTCGGCTAGCTTGCGGAGCGAGGCGAGCGAGTCCGGCCCGAGCTGGTTCAGGATGCCAGGGACGAGCTCTGTAAGCTCTTTGTCTTCACCCGCGCCGTAGATGGCGAAGGTGTTTGCGGGGACCGAGGCGTGGACTATAGGTGAGATAGCGGTTAGTAGGTAGTTTAGAAGAGATTGAGGTAAGGATGCAAATGTCGAGCAAAGCGGAGTCATGTCATGGCCGTCCACACACTCCTAGCCCCAAGAAAAGTACAAATTTCGCAGTGGGAGTTCGAATTCTGCGTGGATGTGGCAGAGAAACAAGTGTGATGAGATGGAAGAGAAAACTCACCCTTCGGCGCTGAGAAATGAATGACGTTCCCATCACTCTTGAACATGTTGACCTCCTCAATGGCCTGGATAGGCTGGACGTTTAGCTTCTTCAGCGACGTCTGCAGCTTCTTATCGTCGGTGCCGGCGCTCTTGTGCACCTTCTTGACTTTCCGGCGCGGGGTGCCTTTGCCGCTACAATCACGATGCCCAGTCAGCCTCACAGTCCATAACAAACCCTATTTCCACATGTTCCCCTCAATGGTATCTCCACACAACTCTAATCTACTGGGAAGGGGTTTTTTCTGGTGTTGGTGGGGCTGGAAATGCTAGAAATAGAGGAATTGCTTACCCTGTGCACAAAGATCCTGTTAGCAACCTATCCCTGGTCATAGCTCTGTTCAAAGGCCGGAAGAAAACCCAATGGAACGGGGTAAAGCATTGCAGAACTCACCAATACGCACCGATGCCTGCATCCGCGCCAGCTTCGCCTGATCCATATTTGCGGTGTGGAGAGAAAGGTGAAAAAGCTACGGGATTAAGAGAACCTGGTCATGCGGCTGCTGTTAGTCTTGGGCTCAAGCTTTATCTTGGGGGCGGGATTAGGTTGGTATAGTGTAGGAGATGGGGGCGGAGGCAGTACCTTTGGTGAGGTGTAGGTAGCTATGTGAGGTGAAGTTGTCTTGATGGTGATGGGCTCGGCTTCCTCGGCGCAGTGTCCAATGTTCGATCTGTGTGGCCTCGCTAAAAATTTTGGCCGAAAATTGAGATGGAAATGCAAAGTAACGTAGTTGGCGGGCTAGTGGCCCACGCGGGCTAGTGGCCCACCTCAAAACTTACTAAATTTACACCTTAATATCTTAACAACCACTTAATAATAAATTCCAATAATCTAGATTTGG
>Ga0307515_10003418_pt1 | contig 33435 bp, 29 predicted proteins | sample 17_EM_MG_FD_194513 | JGI IMG/M metagenome (GOLD analysis project Ga0307515, IMG submission 194513) | Populus trichocarpa ectomycorrhiza microbial communities from riparian zone in the Pacific Northwest, United States - 17_EM | ecosystem: Host-associated > Plants > Roots > Unclassified | place... | reverse complement strand
TACTTCAATTATGGATAAATGCTGTAGCACAGCCCTTGGATTATACAAGATGCAACACACAAAATCGTTGACGCTCTGTTGACGCTCATTTTCAGACAGGTGTTGTAACCTTGTCACGATCTCATTTCCACAGAATGGCTGCCAATACGTTGAATATGGGTCTATGCCGTAGCAGAGCCCTTGGATTATACATGATGGAACACCCAAAAGCGTTGACACTCTCTTGACACTCTGTTGACGCTGTGTTGATGCTCTGTTGACGCTCTGTTGATGCTCTGTTGACGCGGTGTTGACGCTCAGTTGACGGGCATTTTGAGGTGTAACAGTATCGACAGACACGATAATGCCTATAAAGGCTGCCAATACGTCGATTATGCATCAATGCCGTAGCACAGCCCATGAATTATACAAAGTGCAACACTCAAAATTGTTGAGGCTCAGTTGACGCTCATTTTCAGAGTGGGGCTGTGACCATGTCGCGATCACTGTTGTTCAGGACAGCTGCCAATACTATGATTATGGATATCCCCCATAGCAGAGCCCTTGGATTATACAAGATGCAATACCCAAAATCGTTGACACTCTGTTGACACTCTGTTGACGCGGTGTTGATGCTCTATTGACGCTCTGTTGACGCATTGTTGACGCTCATTTGGTGGTGTAGCAGTATTGACTCACACGATATTGCCTGTACAGGCTGCCAAAACTTCCATTATGGATAAATGCCGTTGCACAGCGTTTGGATTACACAAGATGCAACCCATAAAATCGTTGATGCTCTGTTGACGCTCAATTTCAGACTGGGGCAGTGAACATTTCGCGATCGCTTTTGCCCAGAACGGATACCAATACGTTGATTATGGGCACATGCCATAGCAGAGCACTTGGATTTTACATGATGCAACACCCAAAATTGTTGACACTCTGTTGACAATCCGTTGACGCTGTATTGATGCTCTGTTGACAATCCGTTGACGCTCTGTTGACACTCAGTTTGAGGTGTAGCAGTATCGACACACACGATAATACCTATAAAGGCTACTAATACTTCGATTATGAATAAATGCCGTATCACAGCCCTTGGATTATACAAGATGCAACACCCAAAATTGTTGACGCTCTGTTGACGCTCATTTTTAGACTTGGGATGGGACCATGTCGCTTTCTCTTTTGCCCATCAAGGCTGCCAATATGTTGATTGTAGTTACAAGCGAGCAAATGGCTTACCAATGGACTTACTAACAAGACCAAAGACCATTGACGCTCCGTTGACGCTCACTTTCAGAATGTGCCTGTTACCGTGTCGATTTCTCTTTTTCCTGTAAAGTGTGCCCATACATTGTTAATGGATAACAGCGAGCAAATCGGTTTCCAATTTACTTACTCACCACAGCAAATATCGTTGACGCTCCGTTGACGCTCAGTATCAGAATGTGGCTGTCACCGCGCCGCGGTCTCTTTTGCCTGCAAAGGCTGCGAGTCTGTCGATTATGAATAGCAGCGAGCAAATCACCTTCCTATCAAGTTGCTTACATATCCAAAATTCATCGACGCTCCATTGACGCTCATTGTAACAATGGGGCTGTTCCGGTGTCGCTTTAATAATCATATAATCATTATTAACAGCCAATGAATAGTTTGTACCAATACTCAGTTGAATGCAAAAGCTTTATGGCATATCAATCTCTGATCAACTGATACAGAAGTTCTCTGAGCAATGGAGAACTTAGCGTGGTGACATTTCAGCACTTTCAGTTGGCAATTCACTGCATCTAGAGCCATAACCTAATTTTCCATTAATATAGCCCGACATACTCAGTTTGCCATATCCAGTTCGATCCACTCGATTTCCATGACGTACCATAAGCAATTTTCAAAATGCTCACTATTTGCGCCCGGTCCAAACGCGGAGTAATGTAGTTGGTTGTATGAATGAATGGAACATGATAGTGGTCATTCATCCAGATTGGCGTCGCGCAATGACTGCTCCTTCTAGGACTTGTATGTCATCACTAAGTGAAACTTTGTTAGTAAATTTCATCTGTAGTTTCGATTGCGCATTCTCACTTATCCGTAAAAGGCAGGACCATATTGTATTCCTCAGTTGTCAATCAACTTGGTTTGGAGTTTGGACCGTTTACATGGCCCGTATGACCCTTGCACATGCACAGACGAATTATCATTTCTTACAATATAGTGAGTGACATCAAAAACATTCCCTGACGTATCGAAATAGATACGCCAACTACTTTTTGCAGAGCTATGTCCTCAATAATCACATATTGTGCAGGTTGTGTACACATAACCTACCAGCCAATACAATATGTTCACCTGAATCCATTTCCTGTATAGTACGTAGGGATGGATGACATATGCAGCGGTAAACGCGTACTGGCTTAACAGGCTTCGATTTGTTAATCGGTGATGAATTGGGTGTTGCGTCAGGTGTGTGAGCCGATATGCATATGTGGGACGGTCATTTGCGGCATGCTATTTACATATGGTGACTCTATCCCAGGAGGTTCCTTGCGGATTTGCGATTTTCCGCTGACACTATCATGTATCTCCAACAGCTCTCCAAATGTTGTCGGCGCAGTCGCATGTGCAAACTGATCAAATTCCAGCTGAATGACTGCCTTAGGAATCAATATGGCTATTCTGGACCTCAAATCTTACAAATGATGCAAGATGAACACTTGATCACACTCAACTTCAGGATGTAGCAGGGAGCATGTCTCTCCTTGTTTTGAGTATAAAGGCTGCCAATGAAACCAATAAAGAGAATGATGTACCAAAGTTAATATTTTGCACATAACAGTAACATATATGACTGCGACCATAAATAGACAAACCTGAAAGGGAGAACCGAAGACTGGAACCGACGGGTCTAGCCAAACCTGGCAAAACCCATGGGTTGACGGGTACGGGTCCGGGTTTGGCCCAGCCAGAAGCTCCGCATCGGGTTTTTGGACGGGTCTGGAACCGAACCGAACCGTTTCTCCCGTCCAAACCCGGACCGCTGGCGGATCACCCGGACCCGTTGCTAACACTACATATACGCATCATCAGAACGACACGTGTGTTACACTCTTCGCAGGGGCTGCAGTTATGCTGAAACCGTTTACACAACACCTGGCGATCGACGAGAAGCCTCGGAGCACCTGGGAGCGCCGGCGACATGTCTGGGAGCACCTCGAATCACAGTCATGTATTCAGTTTGTATTCTCATCTGTGTATCCATGTATCTATATAGCTACCCATCTACCCACACTATATCTGGACTGGCTGCGGTCTGCCGAATATATACTCCCCGTCACCCTTTCCAGCTCCGTTACCCCTGTATCTCCGTACAACCGCTGTCGCTCCTTGAAGATATACTTGATCGAGCGTGTTTGAGATGCACTTGGAGACTGAGATTGAGTGAACTCAGGAATGCACTTGGAGGCCATGATTGAGCCAGTTTGGAGATGCAATTGGAGGCCGTAATCGTGGGAACTTGGAGGCCGTAATCGAGCGAGTTTGGAGATAGACTTTGAGGCCGTGATCGTGAACTAAGGGATGCACTTGGAGGCCATGATTGAGCGAGTTTGGAGATGCACTTGGAGACTGAGATCGAGTGAACTCAGATATGCATTTGGAGGCCGGGATCGAGCGAGTTTGGAGATGCACTTGGAGGCCATGATCGCGCGAACTTGCAAGCCGTAATCTAGCGAGTCTGGAGATACACTTGGAGGCCGAGATCGAGCGAGTTTGGAGATGCACTTGGAGGCCATGATCAAGTGGGATTGGACGAGCACTTCGAGGCGGTCGAAGGACGGCGCACCGGGTGATGAGATTTTATTCATCAGTTAGTTAACTCGCAACCGTGGGAATGTGACAGTGTGACTTTACCTTTGAGCTCTCATAGAGAGCTGGCTGATGGCGGTCGATCGTATAGGGAGGTACGCCGAAAGCTGAAGCTACATTCAGGGGTCAACTCCTAATCATGTGAATGAAGGGAAGACAAACAATCTTGGGTGGATGCTGTACTCGGTGTATGCTGTAACCGGTGTATGTGGTACTCGGTGTCAACTCATGATCATGTCATGGAGAGATCGAGAGCGATGACTTAACTTTGTGTTCTGCGATGATGGTTGAGTTGTGGACAAGAAAGAGAGATGCAGGATGGAGATGGGAGCGATATGGAGGATACGAGCGGATATGAGAAATCAGGTGTACGAATTGCCTCATTGTGTTGGGAAGACCTCGTATCGGTGTTAGTTCACGCCGGGTCTGGTCTCGTACCTGCTGTATCGGGGATGGTCAATTGACTCGCACACAAAATTCTCGTAAGTCCCACTTTCTCATGATGATTTCCCCCATCTCCTCTGATCTCTCTCTTTCTTGTGCTCAACTCTACCATCACCTAAGAACACGAAGTTAAGTCTTCCCTCTCTATCTCTCCATGCCATCATCATGAATTAACACAGAGTACAGCATACACCAAGTGCAGCATCATCCCAAGATCGACAGTCTCCCGCGCCCAGCCAGTTTCTCATCTCTCGGCGGACGTTGTACTCAACTCTCTACATTCCCACAATTACAAGTTAACCAATGAATAGAGACTCAGCTGCTGTCGCGCCTCCCTGCAAATCGACCTCCTCCAAGTACTCCTCCAATCTCGCTCGATCATACCCTGCAAGTGCATCTCCAAAGTCGATCAATCACGGCCTCCCAGTGCATCTCCAAACTCGATCAATCACGGCCTCCAAGTGCATCTCTGAGTTCACTCCATCTCGGCCTCCCAGTGCATCTCCAAACTCGATCGATCACGGCCTCCAAGTGCATATCTCAGTTCACTCGATCTCGGCCTCCAAGTGCATCTCCAAAACTGGCTCGATCACGGCCTCCAAGTAAATTGTTACGGAGCGACGGTGGGTGTACGGAGATACAGTGGTGACGGAGGTGGAATGAACCACGCGGAGTATATATTTGGGAGACCCCGGGGTAGATAGACAGCATCTCATTTTCATCTCATCTTGTCATACAACGAAAATACACACTCTATGTTTCCCAACTTTTAGTCTCACTTGCTCTGTCCGAGATTTGGATCCACCCAATTGCGTGGATCCTCATGGCCGGGTAGTATCATATCTTCTCACCTTCTTCCTAAGCTCCTCGAAATTAATGTAGAAGGAACGCGAGGAGAGATTTTCGCAGCGTCACCCATTAGATTGCAATCCTGATGCAAGCGTGTACCCAATGAACCCATTCCGATGTATGGTCACAGTTGCCCACAACGCCAGAATGTTGGGTTAAAATAGGAGACGGACAGAGCGAGAAGAAACTGCGAAACTGCGATCGGAGGGCGATATGCAATGCGACGCGTGGTATTGTTACTGGGGTACAACACCTATCCAATAATACTTCGCTAAGTACTTATGGGTGTGTACAGCCGTATGATCCTTTCTGATATTATCCTGAAGAACTGTGATTTTCCGTAGTCACACTAACTTCGGAATCGGTGCTATCTGCAAGAACTTTTATTTCCGAAGGTTTAGCTGATTTCTGTTGTCGTCTGACCCCTGCAATTATTGCTGTCCCTTTATCTAATTTAGTGGGTCGTCGGCAATCCTTTACTCGGTGGGCCCCTTTTCTACTAGATGGCCAAGCACAGCGTAAACACTCGCCCGCAGCTTTCCTTCTCGACCGTTCACTACTGTCAATCCCTTCCATCTTATTAGTCTCCTTTTCCGTGCTGTCTTTGGATATCCTTCTCTCTTTCTTTAAGGATTTCCTATTTTCCCTGGATCGATCGATTCGACCAGTCGCTGTTTGCCCAGAAGCCTTTAGAGCTGCTATCTCCCTTAATCACCTAGATTCCTTTATATACTGCTCGGTATCGTTTAACACCTGGTCGACTCGCTGGTTGTTGGCAAGGTCCCTAGGGGTAGCCGAAAACTCTCGGCGAAGTTGTTCCTGTAAGGTTGTATCCTTTGGGCCTTGGAGTTTGTCGATATGGGAAACTAACTCCTGTTCGAGTGCGATAACTGAAGCCAACCACCAAACACACTGTGCCACAAAGATTTGCTGAGTTCGTCTTGCGTGGGCTATGACGCACTGCAAAGCGTATATTATAATATCGTTATCGTTCTCGAAGGTAACTGGCATTTGAATGTTGATCCAATCAAAGGTGCGGGGCTGCCGCTACACAAAGCTAATAGATTCTAGGTATAGATATAATAGGTATAGGTATCATAAAAACTTAATAATAAATAAGGATCTTTCTTCGCTGGTAGGTATCCCCTTTGTTGTTGTTCCCTTTTCCAACATGAAATATCCTGATCTCTTTATAGTCCCCCGGAGTAGACTGTACGGGCTTAGCATAGCTCTCAATGATCCCCAGTTCTTCAGTACGGGATTAGCATCGCTCTCGATGGTCCCCTGAACTCCGAACTATAAATTAATCCCTCACAATATAACTTATCTCATTATATGATCCATCAATGACAGCTACTTATCTGTGGGTCTTATTGGCGATGCCCGAAAGATAATCCTTGCGTCTTATTTTAGTGCGCCTGTCGGAATTGCTCGCGCGCCCGGGAGGGACACGTATCCTTTTAGATCATAACTTTAACTTAGACATTTTGCTTATCTTTGAGTTTGTTCGGTAGTTTTTAATCAGGCTTATCGGATACCACTCCAGGCTGAAAAAACGTAGATCCTGACGTTGCCGCCAATGCCTTGCAAACCAATGCAAGGTGTTTGCTTCTGGCCGTAGCCAATGCCAAAAATCCCTCAGTCACGTCATGCTTAGGTAGAGACTTTTTCTCGCTATACCAGGGTGTGCCGCAGTGGGTATTCTGCCGTTACGGTCAGGCAGTGAAGAGCCCTCTGACTTGCATTAACTTATCGACTGCCGTGCACTTACTGTGCAAGTCCCGCATAGTATCTAAGAGTGAAAGAAGCCCTTTGCGATGATTGGCACTCTCCTCAACTGCCTCGCGCAAAGCTACCCGTAACGATTATGAACTCCCGTTAAAGAGCATAATCATGCCTAGCTTGGAGGGCTGAAACATGGTATGTGTTTGTATACGCCTCTTCTTCCAAGTCCATTATTACTGTTAAAGGCGGACCCCTAACAGGTATTGACGCCGGGGTGTCACTGACGGCTCTGACGGAGCGCATCCACTCTGACGGAGCCATTCCGCCCAGACGGTAATGTTTTTTGCTGATGTACTTGCCGCTGCAAGTACTTACTAGGTGTACGGCCGTACATCATATTTCCTATCTGCTAAGTATGCACAGATTGTATCCTTAGAAATTGACTGTAGGTAATTCCTCTGTTTCTTAGATAACGGTTTCGCTATAACCTTGCCTGACCTTGTGTGTGACAAGGCATCAATCCTCTTCGGCTTATTGAATGCTGTCCTTTCCTTTCGGGACCTCCAAATGAATTGTTCAGTGCTTTCGACCATTTGGGGTAGTCGTTCTGGCACTGACTCAATATCCTCTTGGTCGCTAGCATTGTGGGTGGTATTCACTTGGATCATTCCATTTGGATGAATATTGTCTGATATGATGGATGATCTAGGATCCTCCTGAATATCTCGGGGCGTTTCCGACACTTCTCTTTGGTGAACGTTCGTATAGACAGAGTGACTCCTTTCCCGAGCTTGAGGTGGTGCTTTTCGAGCCAAGGATTTGCCTCCTCCTTGAGAATGGATCTCCGATCGTATTTGCAAGTTATTGATGTGGACGATCAATCCTTGTTGTAATTCTATTATTGAAGATACCCACCAAACACTTTCAGCCCGGAAGATATATTGATTATCTGTGGCATAAGAGATAATCTTCTGGAGAGCATATACAATAATGACTTTGTCGTTCTCGAAGCTAATAGTCATTCGAAGGATAACAATCAAGGTGCGGGGCTGCCACTACAGAAAACTAATAGATTCTAGGTATAGATATAGGTATCATAATAACGCAATAATAATTAAGGATATTCTTCCACTGGTAGGTATTGATGTTCTTCCGCTGCTTGAGCTTGTTCTTCTCATTGCCGGAACAATGTGGTCACTTTATAGTTGTTCTCCCTCAAGTAACTATTCTTTAATCCCATACGATAGCCACATATCTGTGTGGCTTACATTCAATGAATGCTCCTGGTAGAGTAGGCCACGAATCCTTATCATGTTCATGCATGATATCATCTCAGCGATTTGAATTCATACCATAATGTCAACTTTGACATCTCGCAATCGTATGATTTCGGTAGTTGGAACATTCAATCAATAACCCGATATTGATCATGCCTTATCGGAATTAATACCTTCTCCCAGTTATTCATTCTCGCCTCATGGATTTGCTCGGTGACCAGCCGATACTATGCCAATGTAGACCATTGGATGCTTTGCGACCCATGCTGCTCAAATCAATGAAGCAGTGTTTGCTCCAGGCTTTCGCCCACGTCATAAATCCCTTAGTTACATCATGCTTAGGCGACAATGCCGGATTGTGCTCCGCTTCCTAACAAAAGCAGGTAGGAGCACTGCAGTCCATTTACTCGCATAATCACTATCAACTGCCATGTGTATATACCCACGCATGTCCCGCATAGTATCTAGAAGTGACAAGAGGATGCTTAACAACTTCTGCAACCCTCATTGCAACTGAGTGTAAACCCCTGCTAAAGGGTACACCACGTGACCCTGACTTGGTATTACTGGTGTGGTTTAAGCACTTACGCTCATACCAAGTGTCACTCATCACTGTTGATGGCGAACCCCTAACAGTCAGTCAAAAAATGGGGACTATCGATGGTGGTGACGAAGCTAATGGGAAGAGCTATGAATTGGGAGGATGGGTTGGAAGACGAGGAAGGACCGGTAGTCGGAGTGTTGGGCAGGAGGATGGTAGCCGAAGAGTGGCCGATAAGTGAGTAGGCTCTGGTGGAGAAATGAAGGGTATCTGCATCAGCAAAATGTAATTCAGTCTGGAAGCCATACGCAAACCTCCCAGACACCCCGGTAGCCCTCACCAGTGCTTCTAAGCACTTCCAGATGCTCCCAGCCCCTACTGGAGCTGTGGAAAGTGCTCTCAGACTCTGCAAGAGCATTCTCATGTGCTCCTGAAAGCACCTGCAGTGATGGAGGTGCATTCAGGATGCTACAAGATTTAACTATTTGAATTGTCAAATCTTTGAGCCGCTGAGACCACTGCGCAGGTCTGCAGGAGACTTCCAGAGCAGCTGAGACCTCTGCTCAAGCTCTGCGGGACACTTGGTGGCATATTCTCACACCTGTGGTTTTTAGGGTTTGATAACCGCAAGGCATTTCATCGATCATATTGGTCTTTGTTACAGTCACAAGATTCACTATATCATAATATGGCATGTATTTTCTAAGTCTCTGTATATATATACATACCGAGATACAGGGATAATGGAGATAGACTCAGCGACAGCCACTATATTATTGGGAGACAGCAGAGTAGATAGACAACATCTCATTTTACGAAATACACACTCTATCTTTCCCAGCTCTTGGTCTTATGCACTCTTGCCGAGCTTTCGTAGATCAACGCAATTTGTGTGACTTGTCACGCACTCTTCCTAAGTGTTCATAGATCCACGCAATATGTGTGGTTCATCATGGCCGGGTATCCCTTCATATCCTTTCACGCTCTTCCTACGCTCCTCGAGCTAGAACCGCTCTTTCCCACAAATTCTCCCTTCGAATAACATGCAAGGTGCGGTGGAGTGTTGATGATGGAGTGTTGATGATGGGCTGTCTACCTTCTAACTCCACCGGTTCACCACACCATGATCCAGTGAACTTAGTGATGCACTCCGAGGCCATGTTCGAGCGAGTTTGGAGATGCTCTTGGCGGCAGCATTTGAGCGAGATTGGAGATCCACTTGGAGGCCATTGTTGTCAGAACTTGAAGGCCTCAATCATGCGAGTTTGGAGATACACTTGAAGGCTGTGATCTAGCGAGTTTGGAGATGCACTCGGAGGCGATGATCGAGTGAACTTGGAGTCCCTAATCGTGCGAGTTTAGAGATTCACTTGGAGGCTCTGATCTAGTGAGTTTGGAGACGCACTTGGGGGCCGTGCTTGTGGGAACTTGGAGGCCGTAATCGTGAGAGTTTAAAGATACACTTCGAGGCTGTGATCAAGCGAGTTTGGGGATGCATTTGGAAGCCGTGCTTGTGCGAACTCGGAGGCCGTAATCGTGCGAGTTTAGAGATGCACATGGGGGCTGTGATCGAGCGAGTTTGGAGAGGTACTCGGAGGCCATGATCAATCGAGTTTGGAGGCCATAATTGTGCGAGTGGAGAGATACACTTGGAAGTTGCGATCGAGCGAGTTTGGAGATGCACTTGGAGGCCATGATCGAGTGAGATTAGAGGAGTACTTGGAGGCAGTCCGTCTGGAGGCGGTAGTTCGAGAGGGAGGCGCGACGGGAGCTGAGACTCTATTCATCGGTTAACTCATAATTGTGGGAATGTAGAGAATTGAGTACACCATGGTCTGCCGAAGAGATGAGAGACTGGCTGGGAGCGGGAGACAGTCGATCTTGGGATGATGCAGTATGCGGTGTATGCAGTACTCGGTGTTAACTCTTGATCATGGCATGGAGAGATAGAGACCGATGACTTAACTTCTTGTTCTCAAGTGATGGTAGAGTTGAGGACGAGAAAGAGAGAGATGAGACGGTATGGGGGAAATCATCATGAGAAACTGGGACTTCGGAGATTTTCGTGTGCGAGTCAATTTACCATCCCCGATACGGCAGGTATGAGTCCAGATCCGCAGTGTAAATACTCTGATACGAGGTCTTCCCAACCCGATCAGGCAAGTCGTACCCCCAATTTCTCATATCCGCTCATATCCTCCACATCGTTCTCATCTTCTTCCCCCATCTCTCTCTTTCTCTTGCACAACTTCACCATTATTGCCGAACAAAAAGTTAAGTCATCCCTCTCCATCTCTCCATGTCATGATCATGAGTTCACACCAAGAAGAGCATACACCGAGTACAGCATACACTGTGTGCAGCATTCACCCAACATTGTTTGTCTTCCCTTCATTTTCATGATTACGAGTTGACCCCTGGATGTAGCTTCAGCTTCCGGCGTGCCTCCATGATCGACCGCCATCAGCCGGTTCTCTCCATGAGAGCTCAAAGCTAAAGTCACCGTGTCACATTCCCACAGTTGGGAGTTAACTAACTGACGAATAGAGTCTCAGCACCTGGCGCGCTGTTCATCGAGTGCCTTCAAGCACTCGTCCAAACTCGCACAATTAGCGCCTCCAAGTTCCCACGACAATGGCCAACCAGTGCATCTCCAAACTCGGTTGATCACGGGCTCCAAGTTCGCACGATCATGGCTTCCAAATGCATCAACAATCTCACTCGATCACAACCTCGGAGTGCATCTCTAAGTTCACTCGATCACAGCCTGCAAGTGTATCTCCAAACTCGCTCGATCACAGCCTCCAAGTGTATCTCAAAGCTCACACGATTCCGGCTTCCAAGTTTGCACGATCACGGCCTCCAAGTGTATCTCCAAACTCGCTCGATCATTGCCTCCAAGATCGCGCGATCATTGCCTCCAAGTGCATCTACAAACTCGCTCGATCACCATCTCGGAGTGCATCTCAAAGTTCAATCGATCACGGCCTCCAAGTGTATCGAATGTCGCTCGATCATGGGCTCGGAGTGTATCTCTGAGTTCAGTCACTCATAATTTTCAGGTGCACCTCGAATTGCTCTCGAGCACCGCCTGCAGCCAGTCCAGATATACCGTGTGTTGATGGGTAGCTATATAGATACATGGATAAATAGATGAGAAAACACACTGAATACACGAATTTTAAAATCGTTGAACGATCTGTAGTAGCTATGATTTGTAGGCGCACATGCCGCGTTCTCACAGAGGATGTTGTTTTTCCCAGACTGCTCTACAGTCATTTGAGGTGCTCCCAGACTTGTCGCCGGCGCTCCTAGACTTGTCGCAGGCTCTCCCAGACTTGTCGTCGGCGCTCCCCGACCTGTTGCCGGCGCTCCCAGGTGCTCCCAGGCTTGTCGTCGGCGCTCCCAGGTGCTCCCAGGTGCACCCAAAGTTCCCTCCGGCGCTCCGAGGTGTTCCCAAACCTATCACAATCACTCCGATGGTACTCCTGTAGCAGTCATCAGAGATCCCAGTTACTGTGAAGGCCGGCCGGAATGCCCTCCTAGGGTCTGATACTCTCCTGAAATTGACGCATCCAAGTTTACACTCCACATCCTCTCAGACACTCCTGGAGTCTTCCAGTGACTAAAATACATTTTGCTGATGTGGGAGAGAATTCATGATCTTTGTGTGGGTTTCTAAAAATCGCATTTCTCCGGAACATAGTCAAATACAACGCTTTCCTCGTACCTTGACTGAGTGAAGTGCAGCTTTGATGACAGCACCAAAGCAGCATGGGTGCGTTCCCGCTACAAATGCATTGCCCAGAAGGTGAAGCTTCTTCCCTTGTCAGATGGAATTATACCGGATGCCGGACTTGACTCGAATGGAAGAGCTATCGGCCGGGCCATACCAATACCAGGCTCTTCGGACAACTGGTTCATGCCCAGGTTCTCCCATGGAGAACGAGGCGGAAGGTTGAGGCTGGAGAGCGTATGAGAGTCGCGGATAAAAAGTCTTATATGGCCAAAGCAGAACGAAGCCCTCCTGGGTATGATAACAAACAGAGCGTATGCTCTCTGATGGACATGAGCGGAACAGGGAATAATCGGTGATGATGTAAAGCCACCCCATCGTATCTAGCGGGAGTCAAATTTCAGGGTGTGGCATCATTGTGTCTTCTGCATTGCGAAGATGGTCATTCCTGTGGAAAAAGGGATGATAGAAGAAAGGGTTTGGCAGGGCCTATTCGAGCCCGCTTGGGGCCCCTACAGGAATGCTCACTTCCTAGTTCTAAGGAAGAATGGGAAATACCACATCATCATCTCTGCCAGAAGCATGAATCAGCATATACTCGAAGATGCTTGCATACCGCCTAACATGGAAGCATCTTCTGAAGCCTTCCCTGGACTCCCCATTTCTGCACTGACTGACTTTCGCTCTGGGTACCACCAAAGAATGTTGCTCGAGGATCATCAGCAAAAACTAAATTTCCTTGCTTCAATTGATTTAGTTTATTGTACCCACAATCTCAAAAAAATGAAATCAGGGTTTGGCTGAAATATGGCATTGCTTTAATGTTCCAGAGAGTTCATTAAGTTGTCGCGATGCTGTTTTAAAGTGTCACTACCACTGTACCCACTGTTGCAAATGTGACAACAAGCAGTTGACGAGTGGTTCAGACTTCTTTTGGCATAATCACAAATCATGGCTGCGCATACTCCGAGGTTACTCAATTCGATCTATCCTAACAAGCATGATAGTAGTCTCTCCGTGTATTTAATGAAGTCTGCAGTTCTTGTTGTTAAAAACCCTCATTGCTTAATTTGACCAATGATAGTTACCATACAGAAGTAGTTCACTATATTTAATTTGTTGATACAAGATAGTACAGTACCTTGCAGGTGTTGACTGGTCGTGGGAGGGTTATGCATCATCGTGATTATGATTTCACCCATTTGAGATCAGACTTCAGTGTACCAACAGTTATATTACATTTACTACTATTGTGATATATTGATGCAAACTAGAATAAAATAGCACACAAAGAAAATTGTGAATTAGATCACTGAAACCATTCCTAACCTCCACACGACATCACACCCTCTACAGTTGTACTTTCATCGACTTATCCCATATTTCCAACGCTGGTGATGTTAGTGATGTTGGGGATGTCATTGCTGTTGCTGTTGCTGTTGCTGGAGGGGACGGATGGGCTGCTGCCAGAGATGGCAGACTTGCCCACAGGCAGAACAACTGAGAATTGCCTGCTAGCTTCAGTAGCAGCAACAAAGCTGCTTAGATGATTAAAAGAATAGTCAGGCTGCTCTATCAGCTCCTCTGGGACGTAATCAAGGAAGTCTTTATCAAAGCTGCCCTGATCATTGTGAGGTTGTGCCATTGTAGGGTCCGTACCAGTTGAGTTGATCCTTCAGCAAATTATGCTGAGGATATTGTCTATCTTCCTGGTTTGAACCTCTGGCGAGGATGAATGGAAATCCCCAACAAGACAGCGAAATATATCTGTGCAAACATTATTAACTGCATGATTAATGTGACTTGTATTGCACTTGCGTTGTGCTCCACCTCCTGGACCAAACTCCTGTGGGACCCTCAACTCACCAGTGTTCCAGGCCGACAGACAATGGTGGACAGCCATCCAGGTGAGGGCGATGAATGTCAGGATGATTTTATCAATCAACGATCTGTCTTTCATTCCCATCTGTTGTATGCCACAGAAGTATGCCCAGTGAATATTATCCACAATGTCAGTCACTGCAAATCGAAACTTTCACTTCTAAATTGATTCTCAAGACAACAATAAAGCAAGAAGGGAATTTTGAACTTGCTTCACAAACGTTTGTGCGGCATGTGAACCTGTCCTTGGCCAACAGCCAGGCTACAATTTTGTGGATCTCTGTAGGTGACTTTGTTTGAAATCCGTAAATAGAGTCGATTGATGTCTTGCAGCAGTATACCATTCCTGCACCGCAGCAATTAATCTTTGCCAAAGCCTGATGCACGATGTCAGTGATGGAAACAATTGTTGGGATGATTCATTGACCACTGAAATGTATGCATGTGGAGGGTCTGAGTTTCTCCAGGCTGGATCAATCTTGGCGATTTCCTCATACCACCAACTATGAATCTGGGCGGTCGTCACCCAATTCATGGCAAAAGAATTCACCAACATCACATAATGGATACCTATAGACTTCACATGTGCCATGACTATCACCAGAAGGACTGAGAGAGTCGTCTGGGCGATGTATTCTGCAGCGACGATGGTGCCTGCCACATCGTCAACAAACTGCTCGTAACGCGACAGATTTTGTTCAGGGTTGTCTCGTAGTAGCGATAATGATACTTGATTATAATTACAGGATGCATACATATCTACAATATGCATAACACCTATGCTTGTACTATTCAAGTAGTCAGTAATATGCTCTTTAGCGGGAGTTCATATTAGTCGCGCGAAGTGTGGGTGCTTCATTCACACCAGGATACTTTGCGGGGCATGCGCGTTGTCATGCACGGCAGTTGATAGTCAGTATGCAATTCAGAGGACTCTTGGCCCCTACTCGTAACGGGCTAGGATACGCCGGACTACGTTCCGGTCGGAGAATAGTTTTGACCCTTGCAAGACGTATTTCAGGGATCAATGACGTAGGCTTAGGGCCGAGAGCGAAAAATATTCATTAGTTTGATTAGTATAGATCGCAATGTAAACTCGTATCAGATACGAGGTTACGTGTCAGCAATATATGTTGACATAGTATCGGTTGGTCGCCGATTAAATCTATGACGCAATTGAATCACTCATCTGCATGAGTGATTTAACAGGCGGGAATCTTCACCATCTTGGTTGGTGCAAGTTCCAACTACCGACTCGTACGATTGCAAGGAGTTTTTAAGTAAGTCTGTCTTTGCGGACGATGGATGGCCTGATTGGCAGGAGTGTAATGCTTTCAAACCACATTGCTCATGCACGCGAACGACAAGGAGGATGTTCATGGTTATAGTAGCTAGGCGTGGGGGACTGGGACGTTACTATGAAGAGAGAGCATTGTCGTGAAGAAAATGAAGGGACAAGCAGCGAGAAACATTCAACACAGAGCACCGACGAAGATCTTAAAATATTATTAAGAATTCTATCTATTAAAAACTTCAAGATTACTTCCCTCATTCATCTTCACGATTAAGCTTTATATACCTGGACACAGGGACACACAATCCGAGTACGCACCGCAACAAGTTGTGGAGAATTCCGGCAATCTTTGTTACAGTTTGGAAGAGCACCATTTAACCCACACTTCCCGAGTGGTATTTCGTTTCTCCAAACTGGAAGGTATCGACTACCTGGTACTGAGATATCTGAATACCGGCGCATTACCATTCGGGGAGTTTTCTGAGGAGTGGTTATTCGACGGGGATGTGTAATCTATTTATACCGGGGCAAAAGGCTTTGGTACAGATATAGATTGGTCGCTCTTGCAACGCAGGTGGAAGAGGTTGAGTCTTAGAATAAGACGAGGAGAGAAAGAGTTTCTTAGATAGGTGGTTGTACTGAATTCAATAAATGTTGTATTGATTATTGGGATTAAGAACCCCTGTAACAGTATAATATTTTAAGTACTCTACGCTGTGTCTGAAGTGGAGGATTATATATTGCCAGAGTCACTTATTTGACGGATATATTGGAAACCCATTATTATCTCATACTTATGAGTTTGGAGTGCCAGAAGTGCGAAGATAACTTCTGCTGCATATATTTGCGTTGGGGAACCTGTGCAGAACACTGCAATCGATGAGACTGTTTTTGCGTCAGCTGTCAACTATACAATATCGAAGAAACAAGTCCGGCAGTAAGTTGCCAACGCTACAATTTCTTGTCTGAGTGTTACGGGTACAAATACCTAGGCAGAATACACGGGAGAGACGCATATATCTTGCAAAAACATTACATTGATCATTGCGCTCTTGAAAACTGCCCACACAGGGACGAGATATCAGTTGAACTCATTAGGCTAATTCAACCACCGGACTATAGTCCCCTTCCACACAATGGCAGCCCCAGAGAGACAATTAACGGTCAACAGTAAGGCGCTGGCACCCAGCAGTTTGAGGGTCGAGAAAACCCGATCCTCAGCAGCAAAGGATATCCCAGAATGGTGCCAAGAATATCAATGGAGACTAGAAGCGGCCCGAAGGGATTACTTCCTACTCAATGATTGCGAAGAGGCCGACGAAGCAGAGGGCGGCCAGGGCAAAGTAGTAATGAAAGAAGCGGATGCCCACTTATTGCAGCAACAGTTGTCGGAACTCGCTAAACAGGTCGTCTATGTTATACAGGCATGTAACGAAGAAAACGATGTCCTGGAGGAAGAATTTGATTCGCTCAGGAATGGAATCCTAATTATGGAAAGTCAGATGCAGACCAAAAAAGTCAGAATAGATTCCAAGGTTTCTGGAGTTGGATTGGTAATGCAATTCCAACAAGCAATGTTACAGGAAATTTGTTTGGGTATCCATATCCTACAGGGACAGGATAATCAAATAGTGAGCGAAGCTACAGAATTGTTTGCTGGAATACAGCAAGAACAGGAAGCATTGAGCAAGAGAATCTGGGATAATACCCTACAAATTCTGGCCGTTAAGTCATCAAATAAGGGAATTCAAAAGACATTGGCAACAGTGTCTCTCAGGATTGACGAAGTTAATAGAGCAATGGCAGCTATTACCATTTCGCTTAAAAATATACCATCCATGAGAGAGTTGCGCCAACATCAAGACCTGAGGGAAGATCAGTTAGCCCAGGTGGACGAAGTCAATGCTGGGCTGACTCCGGCTATGGAAGCATACAAAGTTTCCGAATCCACACCATTCCATGTCGCACACACTGGTCCCTCTGGAACCCACACTAATGTACATCCGGAGAGAAGAAGGGCAATGGCCAATCCATCACTATCAGTTTTTAGTCTTAGGGATACTGAGAGTGATGTTTCCTGGAGGGGAATTTTGAGAGGAGGCGCAGGAAGTAATGGAGCAGCAGGCGGCGCAGATGGTGGCGCAGCAGGCGGTGCAGCAGGCGGCGCAGCAGGTGATGGAGGTAATGGCAATACAGGAGATCCCCCGCGACCAGGCGACCCACCGCCATCCGATCATGGGGGAAACGGAGGAAGGTGAATGTCAAGACGACAAAGGCGAATTAACGAGTTGGAATTCGCCAAACCCATTAAAATCAAAGAACCCAAAAGATTTGAAGGAAAACCAGGAGATGATTTCGATACGTGGTGGATATTGATACAGGTCTATATCAAAGATCAACTCGAAAAGATCCCTGAGGATGAAAGAACCATAGATTGGATAGGTTCGCTAATGGATAGATACGCTGCAGCCTGGCATCTTCAGTGGCTTCAAGGCACCTTGAATGGTACACATCGGCAAGCAATGACCGGATATATAAATGACCTCAAGCTCAGGTTCGATGACCGAGATCCCAAGGACACAGGGTATTCTGACTTGGAGAAAGTACGGTATGAAGGATGCATCAGAGACATGTTCCCCAAGATCCAAATGTATAATCATAAGGCATTGGTAACTGGAGCAGCCTTCAAAAAATTGATCTTGGAAAGTTTACCACAGAAAATTCTTAAGCAAATGCATACTGTGGATTTAACCGGGAAAACAGACCAAGAGATTGTAACTATTATTATAAATGCCGGAAAAACAGCAGAAAAATGGGACACGGCTAGAAAAATCCTCGGCATTAGGTTTTCCCTCAGATCCCACGCGAAATCCGAAAGCAAGCATGAAAACAAGGATATGCGGCAATCTTTTGGAGAGGAAAGAAAATCCAAGAATAAGTTCAAAAAGGACTGGTTCAAAAGGAAGGACCAATCAGAAAGGAAAACGTATAAGGAGACGGAAGGAATAGACTCTTCGGAGTTAGAAAGAAGGAAGGCTGCGGGAGAATGCTTGACGTGTGCCTTGCCTTCAGACAGAAAAGGCAGTCATTGAGTTAAGGATTGCAACAGTCCAATCAAGCTAGATACAGGAACTGCAAGCTATCCAAAGGCGAAGGAATACCAGAAAATGAAGATAGCTGGTATGCAAGTGGATGATGAGGAAGAAGATAGCGATACGGATAGCAGTTCAGGAGAAGAAGAGGATACCGATGGTTCACGGAGTGATTCCGCTGATGAGGAGGAATCAGAAGGTGAAGTAATGGATAATTCGGAAAAGGAAACGGAGGAATATGAGGAAGAAAAGAAATGGTGCGACTCCAATTCAGGTTCGGATTAACAAAGCCACATCAAGCTTTTAGGTCGAAAATCAATGTTTTAACACACCGAATAAGAGTTAGGAAGACCTTTTTCTTTTATATTATTATTTTTTTCTCTGAGGATGACTTGAAGGTCAAAACTGCCGGTCAGTAAGGAAATACGACAAAAATAATACATAACATATTTTTATGATACACCTTACAATATCCGTTACTTCTACTTTCACCCGTTGCGGTGACGCTATTGTTCAATGGATAGCGATGTCTAAATGCGAAGCATCAGAACGCTTACAGAGGCATCCCAAGAGGGTTAATGCCTCTACCGATTTCGTTTAGTATCAGTCTGCATCTACGCCGAAGGTGAACAAGGTATCTTCTACAAATATTGGCAAGAGACCTATATATAGATTTTTTATCGACTATAATGGACAATACTTCGCATTGAGATGTATGCTCGACTTGGGGAGTACGTCATTTGCAATTTCCCCGGAAGCAGCTTTGGCTTTTGCCATACCAGCGGTCAAAAGAACAAAACCTGTTCAAACCAAGGACGTTTCCGGAAGAGAAATCGTTACCGAGGGATTGTTTACGGTACCGCTAGGGTTGTCCTATGGTAACCATAGATCCTTCGACGAGGAAGATCATGCGTTCAAAGTATTAAAACCCTCAGGAGATTGTGATGCGCTTATACCAGCATGGTACCTCGAAAAACATAAAGCTAGAGGAACCACGACTAGCCACCTACATTTTCTGCATTGTTCTGGCCAGTGTTAGAGACATGGCAAAATACATCCCGAATATTCAATAACTTATGATAAGAGAGTTTTGTTTAACGACAAGGCTATACATATAGGAGCAGTGGTTATGAATAACGTATCCATTCTCCAGATATTGCCACCTCAATATCATAAGTTCTTATTATTTTTTGATCCGGAACAAGCAGAAAAGTTACCAGATAGCCTTCAAGGCTGTGACCACAGGATCGAGTGATTAGACTCCGAAGACAAGCTTCAAATGGGACCTATATACCAATTATCACAAGAAGAGGAAAAACTGTTAATTCAGTATTTGGATAAAATGATTAAGGAAGGAAAGATTTGTCCTTCGAGTAGTAGAGTGGGAAGTCTGATCCTTCTCGTACCCAAACCAAATGGAAGACGATTGAGATTGTGTATCGATTACAGACACTTGAACGACTATACGAAGAAAGATCATACACCTTTACTGATAATGGAAGAACTTCAAAGCAGGCTGAGAGAAACGACTCATATTACCGAGGTTGACCTTGAGTCAAGGTTCTATTTAATTAGAATGGCCCTAGGACATGAGAAGTTTACAGCTTTTTGCACCAAGTTCGGCTTGTATGAATATACGGTAATGCCATTCGGATTATTCAATATGCCAGCGACTTTCCAATGAGCAATCAACCGAATTCTAAGGCCGTTGCTGGGAATGGAATTGGTATTTAATACAAAAACCCTTATTGATGAAGATGACGGAATGGTAGTGGTAGCATATATCGACGACATATTAATTGCTACTAAGGGGTCATTGTAAAAACACAATAAACATGATTCAAAAGTTTTTCAACTACTGAAACGGCGGCACGTGACCCGGGGCTGGGTAACAGCCATTCTATATAGTCGGCTCGCCACAAGACTTAGATTTCTAGCGATAATCTTACATATGCATCTACATCTACCATCACTCGCAGCCACGTTTGCAACCATATTCCTATCATTACCATACGTATACCTATCATGCCAAACATAAGTGTACATGCCCTTACACTATTATTGCTTTTTCAGTAAATGGATACATTTCGGACACGGAATTACGAGTTGACGGGTTTTACCCCTTTTCCGACGTGACACCATGGAGTCAACAATTCAGAATACTGCCGTTCAGACGAGATATCGAAGCATCATTATTGCGAAGCACGAAGCATTGACCATTCCATCATTCAATTGAGCTTCTGCTGGCAGCGTAGTAGAGTTCAGACACCCATTGGCACATGGGATGTGTCACTGGCAAAGACGATGATGATCACGAGTACCGGACACCACCGATCCAATGACAACAATCACATACGATCAATCCAGATGAGTTCAAGACGACATCAGTTACTTCGAATGGCTGTAATCGACCACCGGACACGAGAGAACTCGCGACTGCACCCCTGAACGCGTCAATTCACGGCGGAAACCTAGAGAGCCCAGAGAACAATTGGCGCACAAGGCGCGTCACCGACATTGATGACGATGATCATGAGTTCAGGACATGATCAAATGAGCGCAATCACCACCCGAAGCACCTACAATGGACGGAGCGACCTTACCCCTGAATGCCACAATATCGAAAACCAAAGGCGGAGTCAAGAGACAATTTCCGAGTCAGCACAGTTACGACTACAATCCATCTATTTGATCGAAGTGCACCTGTCCCAGTTTCTGTGTACACCTACACCTACAGCTCTAGCAACCTCGAAGAAGCCCACTTGGGGAGGCATGATACGACTACATATACCTGATACACTACTCGAGCGAAGAATACCTACGGACGAGGATCAGTCTATGATTGAAGAACTGTTACCGCCATGAACGTCTGGACGAGCAATTGCACTTACGGAGAAGACACCCTACGATTGAAGGACATTGAGGATGAGACATTTTCTCTCGATTGAGGCGTTACATTGCGCAGAGTGAAGTGCATTTATGGTCAAAGACCGACACAATTCGGCACACCGTCTAAGATGACTATGACGACTACAATGACTGTGATGACCTCAGAGGACAAGGATTATGGACAATTGAGGCGGCAATCGACAAATCAAGCGCCAACAATCCTTCATCACTCAGCAACTAACAATCTAGTGGCAGTGCCGGCACTCATGGTGACCATCGATGAAAATCAAATGGCGAGATGCAACGCCTACGGGCTCGTATCGACTGAGGCGCATCCAGCATCTGTATGACACCGAGGCGTCTCAAGCGACTCGGGATATCAGGCGGCACACATCATAACCCTCGCCATGACCGGAGGTGTGATGCAACATGCACAGGACAGCCGGAAGACGTGGATTACAGTCTAGAGCGTGGACTATGTCGCACCTGTAGACAGATCAGAGGTGATAGTCGTGCCAATGCGGGCGTACGATTTAGTACTTGGGTTACCATGGTTTCCCAAACAAAATCCTGATATCGACTGGGCTCGATTGACTCCCTGCGATCACCGAGTGCCAGTGGAGCGGAGGAATGACACGGATGACTACGGCAGTGGCATCGAAGGTCTCGGAAGCCGAAAATGACAAGCTTCTGGAGCGAGGTCCGGGTATACAGACACTTGGAGCAACCGCGTTTCGAAGATCTTCTAAGTAGCATTGAAGTTGTCGTAGCATTTGCCCAACAGACTGGGGAATGCATAGGGCTGCTGGGAGTGACTTTGGAAGACATCACCTTGGATTCACCAGGTGATACAGACACGAGCGCTGGACGCGACGAGCAGAGAGCAGCGGCGGTAGTTGCGGTAGAAGAGCCCCTCCAAGGAGACGCTTGAATGACTGCTGCCGGCTCGTCGAGACCCGACGGGAGTGACTGGATGGCGGGGCTTGGCTCCTGTTTGGGCGAACCGTTAATGACAAGGCCTCCTGGATATTCCCTTCCACCACTTCCACCTTTTGTCTTGATTCCTTTGGCTGACATAGATGGAGCAGTTCAGAGATATTCCCAACAGACGAATGACAATTGAGAGCGAAGAGCGCACTTTGGAACGTCAAAGACTTATGAAGCAATTGGATGCCCGGGCCTGAGATAATGTCCCGGATACGAGAGATGACGTTCCTGCAGAAGCTATCATTGGGACTATGGGAATTGGACTGACGAGCGCCAATATGCCCATCCCGGAGATGCTCGGCGATGGATGACAATCAATCTTTCACCATGGCGACATACACGAAGATATACGTACTGACGGCCTTGCCGTACCGAGTACACTCGAGACGACTATTCAACAGATTACAATGCCTAATACAATGTCATATCTGTTTTGAAGTTGCATTACCGAGAATACTATCCCGAATGAGATCCCGACCCAGACTCGGCGATCCCGAGCTACACAACTACGATGACAATTGACAACTGCAATTTGACTTCTGAATCGAGCTCTTCCAATCGATGTTCCCTACGAAGCTATCTGAGATTACTCGCCGGCGGAGCAACGACTTTTAAAAGAAGGGGATGTCCATAGCGGAATCGCAACCCCTATCGCAAGCAATTGCAGTCCCGGAAGTGCAGGAACGATGCACCGTAAGATCCATTCACCAATTGGGAATGCTCGCAGCGGCAAATGTACCTGGACATGAATCGACTAGTGGACTCAGAGAACGACAATAAGTCAACCGAGCCAAGTGATGTGATGGCAAACACACCTACAGATGAATCGACAAGCACACCCGGAGGAGAGCCAGCGAGCGCACCCTGCAATCTCAGAAGATAAGTTCACCTAGCATACGACGGACATCCAGTATACCTGCAAATGCATCAGAGACAGACGAGCCAGATCCATGCCGAACGAAAGCAAATACGATTACCGAAGCAGTGCCGAACGGGATACCGAACGACCGTGACATGGCTTGCGAACTGGTCACGAATGAGATCGAAAATGACCACCGAGCGTACCGAATAGTCTACCGAATGGCATCACACGAGACTGTCGAGACAACTGCCATGAGACGATGACTGAGATCTCACAGCGACAGATACCACTTCCGAAGGACCTCACATGGAGATCGAATGAGAGGATTACCGGGAGCGCTACCGTACCAAGCCACTGACCGAGATGCTTACCGAATGGCATACCGAAGGATCAAAAACTATCCCCGAACGGCACACCGGACTGAATGCCAAACCACCTTACCAGACGCCTACCAAATGACTACCGAGAAACAAACGGATATTCTACCGAGACTGCCTACCAAGATGGCCAGAGGGAAGTCGACCAAGAACGCACTGAAGCCATTATCCAAATGACATTTACGGAGAAGCAGTCCACTGAGACCCTACCAGATGCCGAATTGACAGATGCGGAATCCGCATATGCAGAGCGGCTTTCCGAGAGCAGATGCGCGCTCCTATCACGGTGAGTATGACCACCCAGTCTGAAGCTAACGTTATATATGGATCAATGACATACCGCCCATGCCTTATGCGATTGGCGCATTCTACCACCCTCAAATCGTCACCAGCGAGTCACATGAGAACCGACGGCTATGACGATGCCAAGGGCGAAGGCTCACATCATTGCCCAAAGTCAAGACAAGGTGCCGTTGCAATTGACATCGAGATTGAGAGCATTGGGACGCCTCATACGACAGCAGAGCAAGTCAGGATAGTCACTGGACAGCGGGCGATGCAGAAGGACGACCGAAGCCGAAGGAAGATAGTCTGCAGATGCAGCGAAAGCCGAACCAAATTACGTATCGAATCACCAATCAATCCCAATATCAATTCAGAGATCGAAGTCACACTGCTACCAACCGCCAATGCCAAACGCCAATCCATATGATGATGAAGTCGTCGACGGAGCAACGAATTCTCAGAAGAGGGCGATAGCCGTGTCTACACGATCAAGTCCTACCGACAAGTCAAAAGCCCACCTGGAGGCGGCCTACCGAGACACGCACCGACAAGTCTACCAAAAAGTCCTACTGACAAGTCAATATCAACCGGATGGTCACCCAAGCGGACTTCCAACGACGATTACCACGGCAAGCAGCATCTAGGAGTCAATGCCGAGTACCGAGGACTACCGGCTGCAACATACTCAGCGCATGCGGAAGCACTGCACAGAGCTCGGACAGCGCAAGCTCGCTTGAACTTGGTACGTATAACCATTGTAGAGAAACTTACGTGTTAGATGTCAACGAATGAGACGAGACTACATGATTGACATATACGATTGATGATTACCGACGACTACGACCGATGACGGCTGTGGAAGCTCCCATCGATGCCAAGTCATGAGCGGAAGCTCTACCACCCAGACGAATTCCGACAATGACCTACACCGAAATGCACGAGCTACGGGTACGGTACTGGATGGCAGGTCGGATGCTGTATGAGTTCGGGAGTGGAAATAAGGAGGAATTGAGGTCCGAGACTCGGGAGCGGAGGAAATGGGTCAATAGTTTTGGAACTCAGGACTGGAGGAAAGTTATCAATTGGGCGTTCCTTTCTTCTGTTTCTTCTCTTCTCTACTCTTCTCCATACTTGATTACTTCATTGGATCTCGGCCCGGTATAAATGGTGTCGGCACGGGTTTTACCACCTCCGGATCTCAGTCAATGGGAGGTGGAGTTTGGCCGGGCGCCAGGTCCACCAAAAGGCTACCGTACGGTGCCAATCGGAAGCGGGACTTTTGAATCAGTACGAGTACGTACGCAGCATGATTGTTTAATGCTTTCCTTTCCTTTCCATTTCTCTTGTACGGCCTATGCAGCCCAGGAGGTCTGCGCCTAAAGAGGGGGATACTGTAACGGCGGCACGTGACCCGGGGCCGGGTAACGGCCTTTCTATATAGTCTGCTCGCCACGAGACTTAGATCTCTAGCGATAATGTTAGCTATACATCTACATCTACTATCACTCGCATCCACGTTTGCAACCATATTCCTATCATTACAATACGTATACCTATCATCCCGAATGCAGGCGTACGTGCCATTACAACAACTTATGGATAATAATATGTTTATCAAAATTGACCGGTGTGTTTTCGACGCCACCAAAACTACTTTCCTAGGAGTTATATCAAGCGGAGAGGGCCTACAAATGGATCCAGATAAAGCTAAAGCAATTGTCGATTGGCCCCGACCTAAGTCGAGGAAGGAGGTACAACAACTGTTACGATTATGGAATTTTTACCGCCGATTTATCCATAACTTCTCAGGAATACTTTCACCAATTACAGATCTACTAAGACAAGAAGTTAATTTCCATTGGGGAGAAGCGCAGGAGGCAGCTTTCCTGAAAATAACTGTTTTGTTTGCCTCGGGAAAGACACTTATATTGAGGCATTTCGATCCTAATAGACTGGCACTTGTGGAAACAGATGTGTCAGATTTTGCTATTGCAGGAATCTTGTCTCAAAAGTTTGAAGACTGCAAAATTCATCCAGTCCGCTTTGTATCGAGGAAACTGAACCCCGCTGAATTAAATTATGAAGTTTACGATAAAGAAATGTTGGCGGTAGTTTACTTGTTAAATAAAAACCGACATTTCCTACAAGGCACAGACCATAAGACAACAATTTACTCCAATCATCAAAATTTGACATACTTTAAGACAGCGGTTCTCTTGAACCGTCGTCAAGCTAGATGGGCAGAGCAGTGAAGGCAGTACAATATTGATTTGCTTTACTGAAAAGGCAAGTCAAACGCCAAAGCAGATATACTTTCTAGGTGCCCGGTGTTCACCTCTAGAGAAGGGGGTACGACTTCAGCAACAAATCAGACCATGCTACAAGAAGAGCAATGGTTAGAAGTTGGAGCCATGCAATTGTATGATAATGATATCGGAATAATTCAGTTGTCGGCGCTGGACATCGAAGTATTGCTACCTGAAGCAAAAGCAAGGATTCAGTTCAAAGCCATACTCGATGATAACTACCGAAAGGTCTGCAACCAGGTAGTTAAGAAAGAAAACATTGATAAGGGATATCCAATAAAGGAAGATCTGTTGTGTTATAAGAACAGGATCTAGGTCCCAGAAGAAATGCGACAAAAGGTAATAAAGTCGGAACACGATTCAAAGATAGCAGGGCATTTTGGAAGAGACAGAACATTAGAGTTAATTTCCAGGAATTTTTATTGGCCAAATATGGAACAGGATATATGGAAGCATTGCAAGGAGTGCGATATATGCCAAAGAACCAAAGCACCGAGACATCCGAAGCGTGGTCTTCTTCATCGACTTGAATTACTGTGTAAACCATAAACGCACATCAGTTCGGACTTCATTACCGATTTGTGAGAATCCAAAGAAGCAACAATGATTCTAGTAGTGGTGGACCAGTTTTCGAATATGGCGCATTTCATACCAATTATGAAGAAGGATTCGCCAACGGTAGCCAGATCATACCTAGACAATGTATGGAAGTATCATGGCATTCTGGAGGACATTGTTTCACATAGGGATTCCACATTTACAGGAAGCTTCTTCACCGATTTTTATAATTATTTGGGAATCTAGTAAATTATGTCAACTGCATATCATCAGCAAGCTGATGGTCAGACGGAATGAATCAATCAGGTTATTGAGTCATACCTGCAATCCTACTGCGATTACGAGCAGAATGATTGGGCTTCAATATTAGCGATGGCCGAGTACACTTATAATATTTCCAAACATTCGTCAACCAGGATGTCGCCATTCTACGCAAATTACAGCTTCGATCATCGAACGAAATGGCCAATGGAGATGCTGTTCAAAAATCCAGCTTCGGAATTATATGGACATTATATGAACCAGGTTCATAGGAAGCTAAAAGAGAGATTGGAAGAATCAATAGAAAGAATGCGGAAATACTACGACAAGAAAAGGAAACCGATAGAACTATTCAACAAAGGAGAATTAGTTATGCTTAATGGCAGGAACATTAGAGCGAAGCATCGGTGCAAAATGCTGGAAGATAAGATGCTGGGCCCTTTTGAAATGGTTTCAGTAGGGAGCAATCTTAGGTACTGCAAACTTAAGCTACCCTACTCTTGGAAAATTCATCCAGTATTCAACATCGATTTGCTTGAACATGATCAAGCGACCGACCCTAAGAAACATGTCATAGAGATTGAGGCCGACCGTAACAACTGGGTGATGGAATCAATAATTGCAAGCGGACCCTCGGACGATAATCCACATCATCATGTGTTTTTGGTTAAATGATAGCATACTACGCATGAAGAAAATAAGTGGGAAACGTATGAAAATGTGGCAGAGAGCAATTCAGTATTGCTCGAGGAGTATTAGATAATGAATCCAAGAATAGAACGAGACAGTAGGGTTACTGGCAGGGTGATAACAAAGGTATCGAAAATGAAAAAATAGTGATTTTAGTATGGACATTGGAATTTCGGGCGTTGATTTGATGTGTTGTTTTATTTTGTTTTATGTTTTCACGGAGCAACGCTGGGGCCACCGGTCTTAGAACAGGGGGTGATGTCAGGGGTTGTCTCCCAGTAGCGATAATGATACTTGATTATAGTTACAGAATGCCTACATATCCACGATATGCATAACACCTATGCATGAATTACTCAAGTGGTCAGTATTATGCTCATTAGCGGGAGTTCATATTACTCGCGCGAAGTGTGGGTGCTTCGTTCACACATGGAAACTTTGCGGGGCATGCGCAGTGTCGTGTACGGCAGTTGATAGTCATTATGCGATTATGAGGACTCTTCGGCCCTACCCGTAATGTACTAGGATACTGCGGAGCACTTTCCGGTCGGAGAATAGTCTCGACCTTAGCATGATGTAACTGAGGGATTAATGACGCAGGCTTAGGGCCTGGAGCGAACACGATTCATTAGTTTGATCAGTATAGATCGCAATGTAAACTCGTATGGGATACCAGCTTATGGGTCAGCAATCTACGTTGGCATAGTATTGGTTGATCGCCGATTAACTCTATGATGCAATGAAATAACTCATCTGCATGAGTGATTTAACAGGTGATAAGCTTCACCAACTTGGTTGGTAGAAGGTCCAACTACCGACTTGTATGATTGCAAGGAGTTTTTAAGTATGTCTGTCTTTGCGGCCGATGGATGGCCTGATTGTCCGGAGCGTAATGCTTTCAAACCACATTGCTCACGCACGCAAACACTAGGGAGGACGTTCGTGGTTATAGTAGCCAGGCGTGGAGGCCTGGGACGTTACTATAAAGAGAGAGCATTGTCGCGAAGACAATGAAGGGACAAGCTGCGAGAAACATTTAGCACAGAGCATCAAAGACGATCTTAAAATATTATTAAGAATTCTATCTATTAAAAACTTCAAGATTACTTCCCTCATTCATCTTCGCAATTATGCTTTATATGCCGGGATACAGGTACACACAATCCGAGTACTCACTGTAACAAGTTGTCGAGATGTTCGGCAATCTTCTTGACAGTTTGTAAAAACACCATTTAACCCACACTTACCGAGTGGTATTTTGTTTCTGCGAACTGGAAGGTATCGACTACCTGGTGCTGAGATATCTGAATACCGGTGAATTACCATTCGAGGGGTTTTCTCAGGAGTGGTTATTCGATGGGGAAGTGTAATCTATATATACCGGGGCACAGGGGTTTGGTACAGATATAGATTGGTTGCTCTTGCAACGCAGGTGCAAGAGGTTCAGTCCTCGGATAAGACCAGGAGAGAAAGAGTTTCTTGGATAGGCAGTTGTAATTAATTCAATAAATGTTGTATTGATTATTGGGATTAAGAACCCCCGTAACACCCAACATCAGGAACTCTCATCACAGCCCTTCATGCATGAATATGACTGATGTAATAATAAAATAAACAAAACACCAAAAAGAGACTCAAAACAACTCCATAATACTCCAAATTATTACCCATCCGGCTACCCTCTGAAGTGCCAGAAAAATTCCCGCACACAACTCGAATGGTTAAACAACTGTCAAGCCAGTGCATTCCATGCGCACAATGACTATTTTGCAGCGGGGTGGCTGCTTGTACACTTCCTACTGGCCAAAGAGCCTGCAGCGGGAAGATTCAAAATGTGATCATGATCGCGTAGCCAAGTCACATTGTTATCTGTAACAACCCTTGGCTCGTAATCAGCAAATTGACTAAGAGCATGGTTTCTGCTGGCTTCAAGGTATTGCTGCAGTCTGTTAACACGTTTTTGAAGATTCCGTTCAGTCTTTTGGAAGCCTGCATTCGTGGTCAGGAAGCTTTTTGGATTTCTGTGCCATGTTTCAGCATCACCATCCAATTCCTCCCCGATATCATCGATCATATCCTCCGCAGGATGTGGGAGGATCTCATCCACAGGATGATAGCCGCAGCTACCACGCATAAGCAGCTAGGCAGAAGATGTGCCATCGGCTTGTTGGCCAAGATGAACAACGCAATAACACGTTGGGTTGTATAATTTCATTGCTGACAGTACCTATCAGGCAGCAGTATTTTTATTGAAGATTAGGGTAACATTACGGGTATGCAGACCACCATCTCTACGAGGAGCTTTCCGGCAGCCACGAATCTCTCTGATTTACAAGCTGCAGTCTGGCAGACCAGTGATTGCGGCATTCCCAAAGTGAAAAAATAGTCATATTGACAGTTGATGTAACTATCGGAAGTGGAGATACATCATCCCAAGGCCAGTGCCATGAGCACCGCTCAGTATCGTTTTCACCCACCCGCTTCCCAACAATGTTGGGATCCACATAAGTGATGGTATTGCTGAATGGCTGGACAAGAAAATTGGTCAAGGCACTGAAACGCAGCTTTATCCATCAGCAAAATGTATTTTAGTCACTGGAAGACTCCAGGAGTGTCTGAGAGGATGTGGAGTGTAAACGTAGATGCGTCAATTTCAGGAGAGTATCAGACCCTAGGAGGGCATTCCGGCCGGCCTCCAGAGTAACTGGGATCTCTGATGACTGCTCCAGGAGTACCATGGGAGTGATTGTGATAGGTTTGGGAATACCTTGGAGCACTGGAGAGAACTTTGGGTGCACCTGGGAGCACCGGCGATAAGCCTGGGAACGCCGACGACAAGCCTGGGAGCACCTGGGAGCGCCGGCGTCAAGTCTGGGTGCACCGGCGACAAGTCTGGGAGCGCCGGCGAGAAGTCTGGGTGCGCCGACGACAAGCCTCGGAGCGCCGGCGACAAGTCTGGGAGCACCTCGAATCACAGTAGAGCAGTCTGGGAAAAACAACATCTTCTTTGGGAACGCTGCTTGGTGCGCCTGGAAATCATAGCTACTACATATCGTTGCTACTACATATCGTTCAACGATTGTTAATACTCATGTATTCAGTTTGTATTCTCATCTATGTATCTATATAGCTACCGATCTACACACGGTATATCTGGATTGGCTGCAGGTGGCGCTTGAGAGCAATTCGAGGTGCGCCTGAAAATGACGATCGAGTGAACTCAGAGATACACTCCGAGGCCGTGATCGAGCGACTTTGGAGATGCACATGGAGGCGGTAGTCGAGGGTATTTGGAGATACACTTGGAGGCCGTGATCGAGTGAACTTAGAGATGCACTCCGAGATCGTGATCGAGGGAGGTTGGAGATGCACTTGTGGAGGCCGTAATCGAGCGAGTTTGGAGATACACTTGGAGGCCGTAATGGAGCGAGTTTGGACGAGTACTTAGAGGCGGTCGATAGACTGCGCACCGGGTGCTGAGACTCTATTCATCAGTTAGTTAACTCGCAACTGTGGGAATGTGACAAGGTGACTTTACCTTTGAGCTCTCATGGAGAGCTGGCTGATGGCGGTCGATTGTGTAGGAAGGCACGCCGGAAGCTGAAGCTACATTCAGGGGTCAACTCGTAATCATGAGAATGAAGGGAAGACAAACAATCTTGGGTACTCGGTGTATGCTGTACTCTGTGCATGCTGGACTCGGTGTATGCTGTACTTGGTGTCAACTCATGATCATGGCATGGAGAGATAGAGAGGGATCACTTAACTTTGTGTTCTGCGATGATGGTTGAGTTGTGGACGAGAAAGAGAGAGATGGGGGATGAAGATGAGAATGATGTGGAGGATACGAGCGGATATGAGAAATCAGGGGTACGACTTGCCTGATTGGGTTGGGAAGACTTCGTATCGGTGTAATTACACGCCGGATTGGGACTCGTACCTGCCGTATCGGGGATGGTAAATTGACTTGCACACGAAATTCTCTTAAATCCCAGTTTCTCATGATGATCTCCTCTCATCTCTCTCATTCTCGTCCTCAAGTCTACCATCACCTAAGAACACGAAGTTAAGTCATCGCTCTCTATCTCTCCATGCCATGATCAAGAGTTAACACCGAGTACATCATACACCGAGTACATCATACACCGAGTACATCATACACCGAGTACATCATACACCGAGTACTGCATACACCGCGTACTGCATCATCCCAAGATCGACTGTCTCCCGCTCTCATCTCTCGGCAGACCATGTTGTACTCAATTCTCTACATTCCCACAATCACGAGTTAACCAATGAATAGAGTCTCAGCTCCCGTCGCACCTCACTCCCAAACTACCGCCTCCAGATTGACCGCCTCCAAGTACTCCTCCAATCTCACTCGATCACGGCCTCCAAGTGCATCTCTAAACTCGCTCGATCATAGTCTCCAAGTGTATCTCTAAACTCGCTCGATTACGGCCTCCAAGTTCGCTCGATCACAGCCTCCAAGTGTATCTCTAAACTTGCACGATTACGGCCTCCAAGTTCGCTCGATCACAGCCTCCAAGTGTATCTCTAAACTCGCACGATTATGGCCTCCAAGTGCATCTCCAAACTCGCTCGATCACAGCCTCCAAGTACATCTTTAAGGAGCGACGGCGGGTGTACGGAGATACAGGGGTAACGGAGGTGGAAAGAGTGACGGGGAGTCTATATTCGGCAGACCCCGGAGTAGATAGACATCTCATTTCCATCTTATCCTATCATACAATGACAATACACTATCTTTCCCAACTTTTTGGTCTCACTCGCTCTGTCCGCAATATCATGGATCCACGCAATTGGGTGGGATCCTCAATGCCGGGTAGTATCATATCTTCTCACCCGATTCCTAAGCTCCTCGAACCAGAACCGCTCTTTCTCATGAATTTCCTGTGGATGTCGCGAGAGGTGCGGCGGAGTGTTGAAGGTGGGCTCTGCCTTCTAGCTCCATCATTTCAACGCAATGGCCTCCAAATGGTGCATCTCTAAAAGTTCTCTCAATGGGCGTGGTGCTCCTCCGATTATGCTCGAGTACCATCTGCGGCCAGATTGCCCGTATGTATATATATAGAGAGACTTAAATAATGCATGCCATATTATGATGTAGCGAATCTTGTGACTGTAACAAAGATGAATATGATAAGACAAAATGCCTTCTGGTTATGTAAGAACGACTGCTGTGAGAATACGGCATCAAGTCTCCCACGGAGCTGCGAAGCGGTCTTGGCCGCTCTCGAAGTATCCCACAGAGCTGCGCAGCGGTCTCAGCTTCTCTGGAAGTCTCCCGCAGATCTGCGCAGAGGTCTCAGGAGCTCCAAAATTTGACTATCCTAGATGGAGCATCCTGAATGCACCTCCATAACTGCAGGTGCTTTCAGGAGCACCTGAGAATGCTCTTGTAGAGTCTGAGAGCACTTTGCTTAGCTCCAGGTGGGTCTGGGAGCGTCTGGAAGTACTTAGAAGCACTGGTGAGGTCGCCCGGAGTGTCTGGGAGGATTGCGTGTGGCTTCC
>Ga0307515_10003417_pt1 | contig 33439 bp, 24 predicted proteins | sample 17_EM_MG_FD_194513 | JGI IMG/M metagenome (GOLD analysis project Ga0307515, IMG submission 194513) | Populus trichocarpa ectomycorrhiza microbial communities from riparian zone in the Pacific Northwest, United States - 17_EM | ecosystem: Host-associated > Plants > Roots > Unclassified | place... | reverse complement strand
TCGGAGGGCGATATGCAACGCGACGCGTGGTATTGACGCCGGGCACGGAGTAATCCGCCACCGGGGTGTCTCTGACGGCACTGACGGAGCGCGTCCACTCTGACGGAGCCATTCCGCCCGGACGGAATTGTTTTTTGCTGATGTGAATCTATAGAGAAGTTGGCATTTGACCTTGGTTTGCATATGGTAATATTTGTTGAGATGCGGTATTAGCCCATACTCTACCAGTTTATCATCAATGAGACTTGGGTTGTCTAGATGTGCCATGAATCAAGTAATACTGTATCTCCAACATATTATTTGAACCAGACTCCCAGGACTGGTTTACATTGTCTTATATTTAGCCTGCTTATCTCATATTAGTGCTGGAAGATAGCAATAGATTAGTTGAATTCTTTGTGAGTCATGATTGGCTTCATGTATTTAGAGATCTTGGCTTAGCACTTTCCAATTCAAAAATATCACCCATGGGTCCATACACTGTACTTGATTGAAAGGTATCCAAATTTTCATTTCTGAAAACTGGTTGTTTGCTGTTAATCCTGCATGATAATACCACATGACCCAATGATTCTTCTGTTGATTTATGAAGGTTCTAAGGTACTGCTCTCTACTAGCATTGGTCAAGTGCATCTCTGAATAAGTTTAGGCATAAATGACCATTGACAACTCCCTTTCAACTACAAGTCTCTGACAAACCTATCAGCAGCGTACCAACCAAGATTGAGTTTTTCAATCTGTAACAATAGTTGATGTTATTGTGTGCTTGATGACTTCTGTTTTTTGACCCTGTCGGTACTACTTTAGTATCTGCAGTGGAATTGCAGTGTAGAAGAAATTTCCATATTGAATATTGGTTATTGACTATCCAGATTTTGTCAAAGTTTTCACACACTGGTAACATTGCTATAAACTACCATACCATGACTTTCCATGTCTTTGCAGGTACTGGTAACATTTGGAAAATATCAAATGTTGCATATTTTGAACTTTTGAATTATTGGCAAGTCTGGTAGTACCTGACTTACTGGTTGACATTCTTTCACATTGCTTTCTAGTAGCACAGTGTATTCAAATGGCCAAATATTATCATATGTCAGGTCCATAGTTTTGGAATGAGTAGTGAATAATAGTTGCAAACCTCCAATAAATGGTGACATTAAAATAGATTATTCTGTCATCTATTTGCTATTTCCTTGTCTTACTATCAGTTTTTTATATCTTCCATCCTACCTGAATCCATTGACATTCATATTGTCAGGCTAATAAGTACAAGATAATTGATAATATCCTTACAAAACTCTTACTTCATGGAACTTAGATATATTTTGACTTTTGGTAATTGTTTTATTTCTGATTGAATATAGTGAATTTGTTTACTATTGAACCTGTTATATATCAAAATATCATTGCAGAATGCTAATGGAAATATGTTAATCAATTTTCCAATACTGTTGTTAATATATCATTGGAATTCTGCTTTACCATGTATGGTGCAGGATTATACAACCCACAGTTCTAATAAACCTTATCAAGTCAGTAAAACTATATTACATCTGTCCCTTCCTTTAGTGAAAAGAATGATATCAGCTCGGTATTAGATCAGGATTCAATACAGCTTGAGTACTCAACAAAGGTGTAAATGTTTATACATAAATGGTAGAAGATACTGGTTGTTTTCAGTCCTGCTATTGAAATTCCAATAATCAATACTGAATAGTATGTATTCATCAACCATTTCTGTTAATAGTACAGGACCTGTCACAGGAGATCATAGTTGTTATTTAAAACTGTTGCACATGTTTGTTCAAGCTATTTCTTCTGAATAACAAACTCCTGTTTTCACATTGAGCAGAGTGGTCCCTGTGCATTTATTTGGCCTTCCTTGAATTTACCCTCATGATCAATTCCAGGTCAATGTGGTGATAACCAGACAGCCAATACTTTGTTAAATGCAGCAGAAAGTTCTTGTTACAGTACTGCAATAATTTCTTTGTAATGTGTTGTGTTCAGATTTTGTAGTTTAGTGGCCATGTTCGAGTTTGCTAATAATGCTAGAAATACTTTCAATCATCCATTCTTCTTTATCGAAACAAATAAAACTTGTTTCAGTGTCACAGTTAGGCATTTACCCTGAGCAGTAATACTATTACTTAGTGGATTGCTATAGGGTTTACATTGGAACTACAGTCACATTGCTTGATGCACAACACCTATTGCTGAAAACACAAAGTAGACCACTCCAGTGATTTTTATCGGGATTACGCCTGAATTGCATGTCAAATATTAAGCAAAAGCCAATATCATCACTGGCAGATTCAAATATCATGATGCAATTACATTACCATAACTGAAATACTAAATGAAGAAATATCAGCTGCAGGGGGAATTATCAACCACACCAACCATAGTATCCAAGTATGAGAATATACAGTTAAGTGAGAATTATGCTGAATGGAATGTGCAGCAGATGACATGCAATCTGGGAGTAAGAGGAATCTTGCAGCACAGTATACTCAGAAGCAGAAAATCTCATTGCACTTTTCAGTTATCGAATAGTTGGAATCTAACCATGCAGTGTCTGGGAAATTCGTCACCTTGGCTGATGATAGACAGGCTGAGATGAACTTAGTCCTCGAGTTTAGCTAGGATCAATTGCAACACTATAATCTACATTGGCAGAGTATTTGCCAGCCTCCCTTTTAAACTCTAATGCAGTTACTGATAAATGTAAATAAAAGAAGAGATATTAGCATAATTGTGATAGGCAACATTGGACTAAGTACTGGCAGATGTGTTGACTGCTGAACAAATGTAATACGCGATGTCAAAGTTGAAATTGAGATTCACCACTTTAGTGTATTGGAAATCATGCAGAGAACATTCCTAGTCAGGCGACGAACTGTGCAAAACCACTCAAGAAGGAATATCATAACCATATCGGAAGAATGGCTATGTAGATGAATCACTCCCAGACAGAAGAGATTACCTGACAAATCTGCTATTGAACAATCATGTTGTCATTGCAGAAACATCTAAAGCAGTCTCATCCTCAGAACTTGACTATAAGTAGATAACATTATTCTGACAATGAGAAGAACAAGCTCTAGCTGAAATCTACAGTCAGAATATCAACAGCTAAGAACATCTTAACATATCATTATGAACATTACAACACTTGCTTTATTGACTCTCCGACTGATACAAAAGAAAGTCAAATAACCAAGTAACAACTCATATGTGCATCTTTCTACAAAGAGTATCAATGACAGCATGCAGTCATACTGTTGCTGTATTAGGGGAAATCTAGCTTCATAATACAATTCTGGGTAGGTTTTCCATGCACTATCAGGTACTACACATTACCTCAATCATAGAAACTGGATATCACCCAGTTTATTACCTCAAGACTGGCCTATTGCCACATGAACAGTGTGAGAACAATGTATAGGACAGTTACTTGGCTCCTAATTAGTTCAGCAATCTGTTTGCTCTGGTTGGGGTGAACAAAACATTGAGTCATGGGAATGACCAAGAAACTAGACAAGACAGATTCTAATAGACAGCAGTACGATAATTGATAAATATTGCATTTGTTATTGAGAGCTTAGTATCCCTGTAATAGTATAATATTTTAAGAGTACATTGCTGTTCATAAACTGTCAAGATTGTGACAAGTGATATTGTTGACTGATCTAAGACACCAATATTGCTTCCATCATTGACTTTTGAGGATCGGTTAGTGAAGGGGGGGTTTTATTGAAACAGAAGTAGAAGTGGATATCTCTTAAATTTGAGCGAATTGCAATTTGCCTGTTTGTTGTTTTTACTCTGAATAATTTCAGAAAATCAATGGACTGGACACTCTTTGGTTCGAGAGAGTTTGTGAGAATACTGCTAACAGGCTGATTGCAGGTGTCTGCTTTGCCAAGAACATTATGAACCTGTGATAATGTTTTGGAGCTAGTCTTCATTACCTATTACACACATGTCAATTGGACGATACTTTGGTGGTGCCCCAGAGGAGACAGACCTACGCAGATAAGGCCATAGCACTGAGCAGTGCAAGAGTTGTCAAAGTGAATGGATGAAGATTACCTGCACTAACCCAGAAATTACAATTGTGGTGCCATGACTACCAGAAACAGATGTTGGAGGACCAAGAACAATACAAGCTACTCTGATATGAAGAAAAGCCAGAGGAAGCAGAACAAGAGATTAGAGAGTTTGTTACAGGACAAAATCAACAGGACTGTGTCAAGCAGAAACAAGCCCTGATAGCCTGACAGGTGGTATACAACTCGGAGGTGTGCAATGAACAGATAGGACTATCTGAGACAGAGTTCTGTACAGTGAAGTACAGTCTCCAAATACTGGATGACTGACTTTGGACAGAATACACCACAGTGAAAGCAGAAATCTAAGGAGTCAAGGGACAAATGTTGAGTGAACAAGTAGTGTTGGAGGAAAGAAGAACAAGTTTGAATATTGTCGGGACATATGATATTACCATTGTTGAAGAAGCTTTACATACATTTGAGGATATACATGACCAGATCAATGATATGATCAAGAAAAGTAGCAACAGAATCTTACAAACATTGGTCTTGAAGAGTTCAGTAACAAAACACAGTGACACCGATATGGTATGGAGGAGTACACAATGGCATTACAACAATCCGGTGGAACTTATTGAATACTAAATACACACTATACTAATATACACGGCCAAAAAGGGAAAATTGTTTCCGAAATGTACCCCAAGCATCAATCCTTGTCTACATTCTCCACAAATAATCTGAACGACTCATGTTCACTTTTCCTCAATGCTTTGAAGTGTTCAACGATGTGGTCGCTTCATCATGACATTTCAAAATCTTGTTTAGTCATTTGAGTTAATTTACTGTGCGTGCTTGATGTTGGTCCTCTAGATTTCAATTGTTTCGACGGTTCATTGAACTGTTTCATTGATATCAACTCTCTTGTTAACTAGTTAATCCCTTGAGACATCAATTATACACAAGCTTGCTCATCTCCCATAACAAAATTAAGACACCAAGAGTAAACACTCATCAGATTCCTATATATCACAGCTACCAGCACTTCAAGCATCGAATCAAATTATGAACATTGAAACTGCATCGACAACGTTCAAGTCAATCAGGTTAGCCAAGTACCAGTGGGTGCTATCTGGCTGTGGTGTTAGCGGAAGATGGTGTATAGCCCCTTGGATGGCACTTTTAAAGATGATATCAGTGGTTTTGACCCCAACAAGAGGCTTACGATGCAAGCTTCCATTGTGCAAGAGCTGCATCAGAGGTTGAGGTCTGTCCTTGACAATCACCATACCAACAGTCTGACATATGAGCCCGCTCGCAAATGTCTGAACGAAACCAAGAAGCTGTTGGCTGGGTGATTCAGCATCCTTGGCAACGAAAAGACACTAATGATGCGTGGGAATGTGTCTTGCAGTCAACATACTGTGGCTATCTGGACTCGTCCCCATCTCGAGACACACTGTATCATATCTTGGTGGCGCATGCATTCTCCACCGAGTGGACCCAGTGGAACGAACCATATGAACTACCCGCTTGTCGCATTGAAAAGGCGTCACTCGAATTTCCTCTGCATTATACCGAATGTATTTTGCATCATTCAAACGACTGCAATGCTGATCATGATCAACATAGTCTGTGAAGTTGGCCAATCTTTTGAAGCATCACGCAATGTGATTTTGTAGCTCGTCTTCCGGCATTGCACACCACTGGGCCAAGTCGTCAAGGGTATTGATTTCTGGTTGTTGTTTTATCATCATTTGCTTGATAGAGGCTTTGGTTACAGTGATATAATCTTTGCGATGCAGTTGTGCAGCGTTTGCATTCGGATCATGATACTGAAACACCATGTTTCGGGCATTCATTCACACAGTCAGGAAGGCGGCTTCATGATCATTCGATTGTCAGTATGCTTCGTTACGATGCAGCATCACTCTGTGTCTGAGTTCTGAGCTTGCATCTGCCATGTAGCAAATGTTAGCAACGGGTCTGGGTTACCCACCAGGCGTCCAGATCTGGAGTGCAAACATTGTTCAGTTTGGGTCCCAAACCGTCCAACAACCCGACCCACTGCTTCTTGGAGGGAAACAGCCTGATCCGTACCTGTCAACCCTTGGGTTTCACCGGGTTTGGCTAGACCAGTCGGTTCCAATCTCCAGTTCTGGAATTCCGGATTATTTGATTTATGGTCGCATTCAGATATCCTACTTCTAATCAACAACTATTGACTTTGGTACATCATTGTCCTTTTTCGATGGATTGGCCACCTTTTTAGTCAAAAACAAGAGAGACCCGGTCCCTGCCCGATCCTGAAAAGGAGAGTCAATGCAGCATCAATGATTTTTTGTCGTGTATGTCAGGTAACTGATCAGAGCCATAGTTATTTCAAGGCATACTGAAGGTATTGGCCGCCTTAAAGGACAACACTGCTAGTGATGACATCGCTACTATCTCCTCAAAATGAGCATCAATGGAGGGTCAACAATGTTATGTCTGGTGAGTCAGATAATGAAACAGTGATATGGTGGATGTTTTACACAATCGCAGTATTGGCCGCTTTTATAGTCCAAGGAGGAAATGACATGCTCCCTGCCCAATCTTGAAAATGAGCGTCAAAGGAGCGTCAACAATTTCTGGCCTTGCATCATTGTTAATCACAGCGCAATGTGGCCGTGACTGTCTATTTACTAAGTATTAACCAGTTTTATAGGCTAACACTATCAGCAACACCAAAATTGCAGCTTTGAAAATGAATTAAGTTGTGAATGTCCAGGAGTCTGTCGCGGGAACATCTCCTGCTGATTCGCCTTTAAATGCCGCTAACTCTTGGTTTACAGATGTCTGTGCTACAGCGCCACATAGATTACCCAAGATGCAAGACCAAAAATCGTTGACACTCATTTTTTGGAGATAGTAGCAATGTTGTAGTTAGAGGTTTTGCACATTAAGGTGGCCCATACTCTCAGTACACATTCAAATGACAATGTCTCTGAGAGATTACGGGATCTACAGGACCAAAAATCATCGACTCTCTGTTGACGCTTATTGTCAAGATGGGGTAGGGTGCGTGTAGCATTCTTTTCTGCCTATATAGGTGGCAAATACCTAGATTATGTATAACAACAACTAAGTCACTTTTTGATTACCTGACTTACTGGGCCAAAAATCGTTAACTCTCCATTGATGCTTATTTTGCAAAGGGCATATCGGCAATATGCTAGAATTCAATCTGCCATAGAATATCAGTATTGGTGTTTTGGCAGCCATTCTATCGTCTTCATATACTTTCTCCTTTATCACTACCTTGTTCTTTAATAATTCATATAAATATATCCATTAAATTATACTTTCAAGTGTCCCTTAGTTGTGGAAAATAATAATACTCAAACATCCCGTTCCTCTCTATCAATTCTTGTCGTCGCTGTTAGGTTCGCTCAATAGGCTGCTCTCATCTGCAAAATCGATGTCAGCTGCATATCCACGCAGCGGATAGTGTAGTAACCAGTCGATGATCGTTCATCACTCAGCAAATCTGGAATGAAATCTTTATCGTGCTTGGGATCCTTGGCATATGCATCAACATTGAAAAATTGAGCGGTGGGAAGGGGAGTACGTATATACAAATATCCAGGTGGCACACCTTCGATTTCGGAACTTGGAGCTCCCTCATTATTACCAGGTGGTGCAGGTGGCGGTCCAGGCTGAGGTGGCACCAGTTATGGAGGAGGTGCACCTGTGCCTTCACGCATCCAGCATGTTTATGAATTCTCTGCTGTGCCTATTTAGCAAAGAAGGCAACCATCCATCTGATTTGCTTGAACCAGTGCCGGGTGTCTCTGTATTGCAGCCCTCAATTTTCTATTTCCCACGAACCCAATTCCTTGATGGTTCTCTTCTCGGACTTCAGCTCCAGGTTTCATGATAAGGTGTTGAATTCCCTCTATCGCGCTGTGCGAAATCCCTTCTTTGGCCATTTTGGCCACGTTCAAGGCAGGGCGCATGTCAAACTGTTCTAGCCACACCCAAATTCCTTACGTTGCCATACTAGCTGACATGTTGAAAACCTAGAAGAAATTAGTTGCTTCTCAAAGTGAGATTGGGCTATTACCTAAACCATATACGACTCTGTAGCCTCCTCTAAGGTCTTGAAAGCCTGTTTGGTCCACTGTCAGAGACCTGTTTCATGAAATCCATCTGCAAGGATTTCACAACAGACAACATCATGATGTGTGATTTCACCAACTGTGCGGACAAATGCCTCTGCCAACCTTGGAGGTTTCCCATTATGGGCATCGATAAATTAGTCACGGAGCTCTCGACGTACAGCAGCTGTACATTATGTTGTTTGTTGACGGCTCTCTACCTTGATATAGAGTTGCTCAAATCATCTCGCATGCTGCTTCTTATTCCTGCTTCATCCGGATATACATACCATCTATCAACGTGCGTCCTGGGTCAGATTTTTGGTGGCTGCATTGGCAGCATCACGGTGGACTAACTGGTGTCTGCGTTGTGCTGTGTCTTGGCAGATGATGCATCATCTGTAACGCCTGACATTCCGCTCGATTGGGATCTACTCGCAGCCCGCTGAGGTGTATGTGGAGCCATGACTTGCTGTTGTGGGAAAGGTGAGGAAGATCATAATGAAAAGAAGTGGGACGTCCTGAGGAATATATAGTTAGCTTCAAGTAAAAACAGAATGTGTGACAGCCAACTTGCACGTTCTACTCAAGATGAAGCCTACTGTGTATAGCTGCAGGCTACACGAGATTCCAACGGTCCTACCATTTGCAGTAAGTCAGTCCGATGTTGTTCGTGCGTTCATGGGGATATATTCATGTAAATGACTGCGGAAATCTCCAGATTGATCGATATCCAAAGGACATTGTTCGAATGATAGGACATCCGGTGATGTTTGTCTCAAGACATCCACGGGAAATCACATAAATGACCCACTAACCATCAAGTTATGTTATATGGTTATAAATACTAGTACCAATGAAGTGACGGTCAACATGCGAATTTTGCCTTGTTCAAGTTGATCAAACGTACCAACCTTGACATAAAAGATGCAGCTTGTCTCTATATTGTCCACATCTTGCAACATCCAACATCAGTCCCAACTACAAAGTCAACACAAGATACAGTGGGCAATATTCGGAAAAAGACTCTTTCGCCACCTCTGCCAGGAAGATATGGCAAACTGACGAAGCGCTTCACACGATGACATCATCAAGCGAATGATGGCAAGAATGGCTCGGAGGCAGACAGGGTCCGAGGATTGGGAGCATTGCACAGCTTAAGATTTAAATAGAGGCTTTCGGTGGAGAAACGACGAGTAACTCACATTCGAAGCAAAGATGACAAAGAGCAATGGATCGAGGATCATGTGGATAGAGAGACCGCTGTGGCAAGAACGTGAGTTCCAGATGCAGGGACAGCGATTAATCAAGAGCAGAAAGATTTGCGAAATGCTGAATAGGGGGAATCGTCATTCAGAATGCTGGAAAAAACAGTTTAGGAAGTGTTCAATGCTATCGAAGACAGTCTGAATGATCTTGCAAGTTCAGACAATGAGGATGATAGAGAAGACGATGCAAATGATGAAGATGATACAGAGCTTCGTAAGGTCAGTGAAGATGATGAACCTGGCTGGGTGATGGGCAGAATGTCAAAAACAGTACAGCACCGCATGGTGAATTTTCAGCAGATCCGGATGAGGCTTGATGAATTGACGCAACCAGAATGGCGGGACGCAACCGACTACTTCTATGAGAGAGATATGAATTATGGGATGGCCGGTCTGATAGTTCCTGCAGTTGTCAAGTCTCAGACATACAACACTGCAGCCACACCATTCCTGATAACATATGGAGAGCATATGCAGACTCTTGGGATTGTCTCCGGACAATCGCTAATGCTGCAAGGGACTTCTCGACCAGGAAGTAATCAAATAATGGTCGGGTCAGAGAAACCACAGTCACATGAACGCATAGCATTGCTCCCGCACGTTGCATCACCTGATTCGTCACAGATCAAACAATCAAAGCCTGTCGAATCCGTAAGCTTGTACCCCCGCATATAGCGTCACTAGCGAGTGGAGAGACAGAAATCAGATTCGGAAGCAGAAATTGTGATGTCTCCTGGGTGGCTTGAGGAATAGATAGCCAAATAGATAATATCGACAACGAAACCCTGTGAAAACCACTTTGTGTAGCTATTTTGCTCAGTGTCAGCTTCTTCTGGATTATAGTGACCAAATTGTGAGACATTGAAATTCATCAGTGTGTGTGCAACGGTGATTGGGGCCATGGGAAAGTTCTAGACACCAACTCAACGTCATAGACAACCAACAAACTTGATATCGTCTTGCCTGTTACAGTTAAGTGAGAAAGCAAAACCTAAATCAGAGATGAGATTGACAAAAAAAATGAAAGTCAGTGTTGTCATACGAGTAATAGAGGATGCGGTCAATGCCCAATTCTAACCCGGATAAAAGACAGCTGTCATCCAGCATTAATCCATGCATGCAACTGCATAACTCTCCGCTCAGACCTGTTGTACATGGTTGAGATTTTGATTATTCCTTATGGTACATCATGGAAATCGAGGAGAAGGAGCTGGATACAGAATGGTGAAAAAGTCAGGCTATATTAATCGAAAACTAGTGGATGGATCTATATGCTGTTAGTTGCTAGCCGAAAGCACTGTAACGCGATGGGCCTATGTTATTCATTCATCGGATATCGTCAGTAGTGGTGACACAGAACAAGAGAGGCCTCAAAGGATTTGAATTCAAATGATTATGAACCGAACCTCTATATTGGCCATCAATACTTACTATATGCATTTTGCGTGCGATGGTTGAGCATCCAATGACTGTGAGTATGTCATTAAGGTGAGTGTCAACCGAGCGTCAACAATTTTTGGTCATACCCATTCCTGAATCAAATGGCTCCATGGTCACTTTCTTCCAATGAGGATGTATTCGCCAGGTTTGGAGGTAAAAAGGAAAGTGACACACTCGTTGCCCCATCCTAGAAATCAGCCTCAATGGAGGGTCAACGATTGTGTGTCTTGCATCTTGGATAATCACTTGGCTGTGCAACGACATTAACCCATAATTATAGTATTGACTGCCTTTATGGGCAAAAATGGTAGTGACAATATTGCAACTACCTCCTAAAAATGAATGTCAACAGAGTGTCAACAATTTTTGGTCTTGCATCTTGGATATTCAAAGGGCTGTGCAATGGCATTAACCCATAATCGAACCGGCAGCTGCATTTATCGGCAAAAAAATGCCAACGACAATATCCCTAGTACCTCCTAACAATGATTGTTAATGGAGCATCAACCATTTTTGGTCTTGTATCTTGTATAATCCAATGGTTATGCAATGGTATTAACCCATAACCGTACTATCGGCTGCCTGTATGTGCCAAGCTGCTAGTGAGTATATCGATACTACCTGCTAATAGTGAGCGTCAACAGAGTGTCCCGGATGTTTGGTCTTGCATCTGGGATAATCAGAGGGCCATGCAACGGCATTAAGCCATTATCATACTTTCAGCCGCCTTTATGGGCAAAACTGCTTGTGACGATATCGCAACCACCTCCCAAAATGTGCCCCAACGGAGTGTCAACCACTATTGTGGGGGCTCCGTTCACTACACTGCATCAAACGCCACTGCAATGATCCTACATGGAGTTATTAACGGTCAGTCTTCTCTATATGTCCTTGTATTCAACTTCACAAAAATGCATGCAATGTCTCACAGATCTGACTTTTTTCTTACTTGTAGCTCTAAAGTCAATATTTAAGAACCAGCTTTCGACATTACAATAAAGTAACTTTTGACAGTTCCTCAAGTCAAATCACCCAGCGTTCAACCTCCTACCAGGATGTCGGATTCAGAATCTATGAATACCTCATTGCTAATGATTATGATCCCTTCTGAAAATGAATAGGTTATTATTCACGATTTGAGCGACCTTACATTTCAAATCATATTCAGTGCTTGGTGAGCCTCAATACATGTACGCTCGAAGCATCCTATTGCTTGGAATAATTCTACACATGTGCCTTTGTGGCGATTCTATTTGCATTGCGGCATTGAAAAGACCTGCAGCCCTGGCATCATATTTATCATTTGCCATCAAGTTCTTCCCCATCTATCAGAGAACGGGACCCACTCAATGGGGAAACACCTGTTCGCACAATCACACATCGCAAAGTTAAATGAATTAACAGAGTCAGAAGTTACCTTATTGACCAGGTCCACAGTTGATGACACAGCTTTGGCCATATTGACAAGGCAAGATGGTCGAGGAATTACAATTGTAAGTTCGCAAAGGAAATTCATATTTGGAATGTAGATCTGCTCAATATTGACTGAACTGACAGACGAAACGCTCCAAACACACAGCAAAGGACTTTCAAACTGCCAAACTTCACCAAGACACCTGGAATCACAACCTCATGTTTGGATTTGTTTTGGCTCATATTCCATGAAGCTGGATAATAAACCTAGCACAATGTCGGTCATATAATACATTACGGAGCAAGTTGGTGCTACCATCTGCCAGCACTCTGAGCAACATTTGCCGGGGGAAAACGCACTGACAATGGATGCAATTAGGAAGAAATTGCGGTCAAGAAATCAACTTAGTTTGGCTTTAGACGGGTGGACCAAGATGAACAAATCAGGTGTAACGTCGCTCATTGCTTACTATATGGATCAAAATTGGGCATTGCAAGAAGAACAACTCGCATTCGATGAGGTCGATGGCCTGCTAATTTCCCCTTTCTCAAGCTCATTCAGAGTGATAGGTAAAGGGTCAACATACTGCAGCACGGCTGGCCATACAATTGAACAACTGTCTTGTTCGTTTCGAGCTTACCGACGGCCGTTCACTTGGACGTATGACTGATACCACTTACTCACATTACTCGAAGACTCGCCATTTCCAATCAACCCTTCAGGCCTCCAGAATTCAGTGACCTGCATTGAGAAACCACATACCATGCATGGCGCACATCATTCAGCTTGCTTTAGGTGAATTCATGAGCAGTCTGGGTGTAAAAGGCCACACAAAGTCTTCACAAGCACATGCGCGCAATCAGCAATTTGGAGAGAATAAAAGCGTAGACATTGGAAACAGTCAAAGACTCCGTAAAGAGGGCAATGCTAGAATCAACAAGGTGTCTGCCATGAGACCAGGTTTGGCAAAGATAATTGAGAAAGTATGTATTTCAAGATATTTTGAAAGTCCTGAAACTTTCAGTCATATAGCAGCGAGTGCTTGCCGTATTGATTGCATGGACACCTGGTCATCGAAATGAGTTCATTGACTGTCAAATAGCCAAAGTCCGAATAGCTGTACTACCTGTTATGGATGTGAAGACACGCTAGAATGTGACACTGGAGTTGCTTGAGTGAGCCTACCAATTACGAGATTTGACCTGTGGGTGTCTCCACAATCCGAAATACAGTGATTACTGGCCTGTCTTCCCAACCAAGGATGAATGGACCATCATTCAGGATGTCATGGGAGTTTTGACGGCGGTTCTGGGACTGGCCCCTCTGGATGTCGAAACAGCATACGGTTACTCTACATCATGTTATCAATGTCTACACTGACATGTTCTCTCATATGGATGGAGTTACGTGAACTTTGGGTAAGAAGATGACCGAATGTAATGAAGACTTGTACTTTGCCGTGAAGTTTTGCATGCCAGAAGCTGTCCAAATGTTATGCTGATGGTACTCCAATGATGGGTGTGCTTCTCATTTCTGCACACATCAGTGATCCTTTCCACAAGTTGCGATCGTTTAGGAAGTGGGACAAGCGAATGGATCATAATCCAGCGGATGAGACTTCCTATACTACCCAATACCAGGAGGCATTTCTGAAGAATGTGGGGAATGATTACTGCGCCAAAGATAGGCATTTGTCCGTCATCAAACCTGAAATCCTACTGAGCAACTACCTCCTCTCCTCCTCAATGCCATCCAGATCTAGTTAATCATCTTATGATCCATATGATTTGTCCAGCAATGTTGAAGAATACTTAATGCTGAAGAATGCAACCAAAGCGACGCCCGGACAAAGCCATCATGCAGCACACGAATTGTCAGCCGCAAGGCTCCATTTGAATTCACTGCCTGATTTACCACAGAGCTGGGGGCGAATTAATTCTCATATAAATGTTTACCACTCTGACCCTATGGGGATTAACAGTATATTTTTGATACCGGATATCACCAACTGGTGGCATCAACACCAGGAAAAACACTCAAAGATCACCGATCTCACCAATGTGGCATAGGATATATTCTATATCATACCACATGGTGTCAGAGTTGAGGCCAGTTTGTCCCTTGCGTGAGATGATATTGGCAGGAGGCATGTAAATCCCACAGGAGGGACCCTTTGCAAAAAAGTCGTTCGAAGGCAGTTTGCTGGATCCAATACTGGGATATTGGCAAGTGATGACCTAGCATTGGATCCCATGAATTCCGAAAACAACTTCAACCAAAGAGAGAGGCAGTGGACAAGAAAATGCACAGAATGGCCAAGGTCCTCGAATTTTTGGAAATGTGGCAGGGCAGCTAACACCTACATGCTAGAAAGAAGAAATCTTGTGAGCAAAACAAGTAAATGACAGCCGTAGGATACATTTCAGATACCGCAGAGATCGGCATAGCGTCCTGGTCAAACTTTTGACATGGTCGTGCGGCTGCTTTTAAATTGTTGGAAAGCTCACCTTTGCCACCAGCTTTGTCTGGAATGGACCTCCCTGGAGGACAAAGTCAAGTTTCAAAGGTCTGCTGAATCAAACGAATCAACTGACATCCAGCTGCAAGGGATATGGATAGTGCATGTGACAGCATTTTGGACACTGAAAATTGGCTTGACTGGAATCGGAACTTGGATACACCAAATGAGTGCGAAGACGACTGCGAGGCTGACAATGAATCCGACATTGAGCTAGACAAAGGCGTCGAGGATCCAAAAACCCCAGGGCTGTGAAATCTTTCTGCTGCACCAAGTGTTCCCAGAGTGATTCGACCTACACAGACATCAAAGAACAAGGCTTCAATGGGGTTGATGACAGTCAATACAATGGCAACGAGGAGGAATATGGGGAACAAGAACAATGTAAGACAGAGTACGTCAATGTATCCTCATCAGGTTTTGTATGTTGTTTGACTGAGAATTTCATTTAGATAAAAATTAGTGGAGAATGTTGGGCAGTCGCATGTGAGTATTGCTTGACAAACAACAGTACTGTGGGCGAAATGAATTATTTGCCAAGAAGTATACATTTTGATTGAATGACAGCGACCAGTGCATGAAGATTATTGGGCTCGGCATTGCCAATAGGCCGAGTCTCGATCTCACACCAAGGCAACCGATACGTTCAGATCACTATCACTGCAATTGCTGTTGGCAGAAGATATCAAATTGACAGTGCATCGAAATGAGCATCAACGGAGCATTAATGATTATTGGTCTTGCAAGTACGGTAATTGAAATGTGATTTGGTTGCTGTTATGGATATCCGACATATTGGCAACGTCTTTATGCAAAAGACACAGCGACAAGGTCACTGCCCCATTCTGAAACTGAGTGTCAACCGAGCGTCAACAATTGTTGGCTCTCCATCTTGGGTAACCTAAGTGGCGATTGATTGAGAACATCCATCAATGAAGTAGTGGCTGCTATCTGAGGTATAAACAATAGCGACATGCTCCCTGCCCCATTCTGAAACTGAGTGTCAATGGAGCGTCAACGATTGTTGGTGTTGCATCTTGGTAATCTACCTGACGATTGGTTGCACAAATCCATATATGAGGTAGTGGCCTCATTGAAAGGCAAAACTAATAGCGACACGGTCACTATACCATCCCGAAAATGAGCGTCAAAGGAATGTCAACGATGGTTGGTCTTTCATGTTGTGTAATCTCACCCGGGATTGGTTTCAGACATCCATAAATGATGTATTGGCTGCCGTTCGGGGCAAAAACAATCGTGACATGCTAACTGCCACATCATGAAAATGAGTGTCAATGAAACGTCACCGATTTTTCGTCTTGCATCATGGCTAATCCCAGTCTCAGTTTGTGGCAATGATTCATATACGATGGAATGCCGGCCTAATCAACCGAAATAGTGCATGACAAATATGTTACTCTATAATGAAAATGAGCGTCAACGGAGTGTCAACATGTTGTAGTCTTGTGTATTAGGTAGTTAGGGCATTGCCCGGACATATGAGCTCATAACCGAACTATTGTGAGCCTTTACAGGCAGAAATACAACATATAAAAGAAAAACCACGGATTCGAAAGTTATCGATATGGCAAACTCCAAAACATGGAGAAAGTGATTAGTGGCCGCTGAACAGATCATTTTGGTAAGATACTATTGTCAAACTGCAAAAGCAAGAGCATTATATGAATCTACAGATGGAACAGCTGGGCGATTTGCCGACAACCTTCCCAAGTAAGATGGGATGGGAATTTTGCATCGAACAATACCCGAATTGATGTTTCCGATGTATTGACAACCTGAACTGCAACTTTGGGAGCGGTCCGTGTTCGAGCAGCACCCTTACCCGAAGCGATGGTCCGGAACCTTTCCTAACCCCCCATGATGCACAGCTGGAGGATTTGGTCAGAGAAGTAGGTCAGGAGATGCAGCTTCACAATGTTAAAATCCGATTTGTCAACACGATGTTGTGCCATTTATGCCTTGATTTGCTTTCCATCTTCATCAACAAAATGGCACTTCGCAGGCATCAAAAGATTATTCCAAGTGGGGTCACTCTCCAGGTCCTGCTGTTTGTCCACACAATGCTGCTGCATAAAAGCTTCGGAGACCGTCTTTTTTGGTTGACTGGCGCAGAATCGAATGAAAATGTCCTTATGATCATGAAACTCCTCCAGTTGCTTCTCCATGTACCAGATCGTGGCTTCAGTATGGTACTGGCAGTGTGCCATAAGGTGAAAATACACTATGTTCTGGACACACAACAGGGCTTCGGTGCAGGGAATTCTGTGTCTTGCGCAACGATTCGAAAGAGTCGCCGCATAAACTGGAATAATCACACGCCTTAGTGCTTTCATCTCCTTAGCACTGCATTGTGTCACCTGGCTACATAGGGGGTTGAATCGAGCAAAGCCCGGATATGAAGGCATCGTTCCCCAGAGCTGGTGCAATCTGTCGATCCTTCAATGTTGTTCAAGATAGGTCATTACCAGGTCGATGCAATGCTTCAGCATTCCAAGATCGATGATATGGAGACTGTCCGGTACACAAATGGTCGGCAGGGAGATGCATTACGTATTCCATACGATGCGCTCTAAGGTTTCAACCACTCGATCTTGGAGATATTCTCTTGCTTCACATCTCTACCTTTTGTCGACCTGAGTTGCGAGTATGATCTTTTGGATGTATTGCCAACCGTCTCTCAATTGTGATCACAATGAATTGCCTTCTGCAAATGGCAATTTCGGTGCTTCGCACACTGGGCAATGGGGCTGCTTGATTGAGTGCAACTGAATGTAGTTGAATAAGTAAGCCATTCATGCACAGATGACTGGATAACATTGCCTCATCTGACTGTCTGCAAAAAACATGACCTTTCCCGAGTTGAAAAGTGCATCGAGAGGGTGGAAAATAAGCTTGAACACCCTGCTCAAATGCTCCCAGTGATACAATTGTAGTTCCTTCATGGCTGTTGTTTTCCATCTCCCTTCAAGTGATATTTCAGAGGAACGGGGGGAAGCACAACAAGGATACTTGTAAGATTCGAAGGCTTCAATCTACCCATTGAGTCAATGATTCCCCACGATAACTATACTGGGAATTCCTTCTCGTCGCCCAAATAGTTAGTAAGATGTGTCTGATGTGAACTGCCAAAGAAAGGGACAATGCTAGCTCCAAGCGGACGCTACAGCTATTGAAGCGGTCCAATTTATTGTAACTATGACGAAATCCGACTAACGTACTTGCGCATTCCACCACCAGTCGCTTGATTACATATCTCAGTAGATAAGATCCTCAGGTTCATTGAATTCGTTTGCTGGAGCATACAACGTATATTCCCACAATGCAGACTGTTGAATGAGGAGCTCCATGCATTACACAGGATTGGAGTAGACGAAATGTGTGTAATCATAGTCGCGAAGGGTTTTTGGATCAACCAACCACTTCGAAAACACATTACCTAAATTCGAACAGTCGATGCACATCACGTAGGACGTTTTATTTTACCTGTTGAATCAAATGTGGGACGAAGTGAAGTAGCTGACAGGTGCCATCGTTGGGTTCCTGAAATGCTGCTTGATACCAGCTCTGCTCAAGTTGTGCTTGACACAACAGCGCACTAAGTAATACTCCTCCTCGCCACATATCAGTGACCATTGATCTATTTCATCGTGGAAGATATCCCAATCCTTGTTGCTAAATGGCATGCCTGTTAACCAGTTCTCCATGTGTGGAATACCTCAAATCCATGTCGGAAATGGATGTTGCGCTGGACCTACTCCCGCATTGTTACTGTTGTCTTCTGTATTCTTGGCATCCTCCTCGGAAGGGTGGGAAATGGGTCACGATGCGGTGCATCAATGATTGGAGGTTGAATACTATCATGCTTGATGAGAAAACCATCATCTGGCAGTTGTTTGGCTGATATGTATACAATCCTTTCATTGTCGTCGTGATGGATGTAATTGATGTAAGTGGCAACGTAGGATTACCTTTTGAGCAGTCAAACTGGTGTTGATGAATATCCATGTTTCGTTAGCAACACGAAATATCGCAACAATGTTAAAAACCATCTTGACAGTCGTTTAGTGACTGATATGACTGCAAGCTGGCTGGTCCTCAAAATCAACTTTTTCCAAAACGAGGTCCTAGCACTCTCATAGGATCTCTCTCATTCTCCTCGACATGTTTGCAAATTGTTTAATCACTCTCAATTCCAGCGTCACTTGGATCTCGAAAAGCATACACCATCTGCATTGCGCTCATCACAGCGACTGTTTTGCGCCCCTACAAGACCTTCCTAAGCCCATTAGCTGATTTGTGGTTGTGAATTGTTGTTGAGTTCATACAGTATATGTACCGTCGATTCTCCGTATAGAATGACCCAACATCATCATCGCTGGGTTCAAGAACTAGAGCTACGACAAACGGGTGAGATATGACTACAGAGCATTCTTTTAGTTGCGTTTGTGAGGAATTGAAGCATTTAGTCGACGAATCAGGGAACTGGGATGATGTTAAACAAATTGTTTCCTACCTGAATAGCAGCCGTAAAGACGTCGCTCGACCAAGATAACCCCTCCAAGCCCACATATATATTCACCTTGTTTGCCCACCATACTTACAATCTCCAGAACCTATGACACACCCTATTCACCTCGGCTACTGTATTGCATTACCCTTGACAATACATTCAATGCTCCCGATGCTTGGTCAAGGTACAGGGCATTTGAGATCCACCACCCAATCAGTGACCACCATTGAGAACCCAAAATGTGATTCGATGCCATCTTGCTGCTGAAACCAGTCGTCACAGATGCCAATACAATCGAGATGCGGATATAAACAGTCCCCCTGTGGGCCAAGAATCCAGGTGTTGGAGTTAGCCAACGGGCAGCAGAAACCATGGGAATTTGGTAGGAGATGGGTGGCTTGACAACACAAAGGAAAGATAATAAAGTGAGGGAGCATATCTGGGAGATGGCCCAGCGCAGGAGCATCAGCATCAAGCTGGGTGCCGGCCACGAACAATGGGATGTCCTAACTGATCATTACCTTACTCAAATCAGTGATCTGACATCTAAAAGGCCGCTTTAGAAATGGTACATGGCAGACAAAACTATCCTCAATGAACAGAAACTCAAGGCAGCACTTGATGAGTTTGGGAAAATTGGCCTTCACTGAAGGAGGAATAGAATTGACGAAACCCCAACTAAGTAGTGGAAATTCATACCCATTGGTATTAATTTCATCGCCCCAATGCTCCAATTCCTCTTGCTGATGATGTTTAGATAGAGAGGACGACAAGGAAGAAAGCTCGGATCAGAGGTCGTCTCCGACAATGGTGCATTGCAATGCCTCAACCGATTTCCTTTTCAAACCATTTAGCTTTATCATTGCCTATGTTGATCCCGATGTTGCTGGGAAGACGGTGGTTGAAAACAATACTCATCTATGCTCGTATCACTGGCCTGGCGATGATGAATTGATATTTCCAATAGTTACAACAATTGACCATACGACCGTTTTGTTAATTGTGAATACTGCAATTGGCAGTCTGCCAGACCCCAGCTGGAAAATTCGAGAGCTTTGGGGCTGCCAAGAGGAGCGATATGAGGATGGTGGTCCGCATGCACGTAATGTTACCCCAATCGTCGATAGCAATACTGCTGCCAGATGGGTAAAGGCGTCGATCAAAATACACAACCTAATGCTTTGTAGCGTTGTTTATCGAGGTCAACAAGCTGACGGCACATCAGGTGCCCAGACGTCTCTGGGTGGTGGCCACAGCTACCGTTATCTAGACGACAACCTCTCACCTCCAGCTGAGCATATGATGGACAATATGGGAGAGGAATCGCATGATGATGCTGAGACCCAGTGTCAACAGCCATGAAGCATCGCGATGATACAAACAGGCTTCCAGAGGTTTGAATGGAAACATCCGCGGAGGATTATCAGGCAGCAGTGCTACCTTGAAGTCATCCAAAACCATGCTATTGGTCTCTTTGCCAATTACAAGGAATGGGTCGTTGCTGATGAGGATGTGGGTTGGCTACGTGATTACCATCACAATGTGAATCCTCCCACTGCAGGCTGTTTGGCTAATACGAAGTGTACAAGCAGTCGCCCAGCTGCAAAGTAGTTGTTGTTAGCATGGAATGCACTGGCTGGACGGTTGTTCAAGCATTTGAGTCGTGGGTGGGTATGTTTCAGGCACTTTGGATGGTGGACAGATGGGTGATAATTTGTGGTCTTTTGGAGAGGTTTTGGATCTCTTTTTGGTATGTTATGAATTTCATTTTTACATTGGTCAGATTCGTGCGTTACGGGCTGTGTTGAGAGTTCACGATTTTGGGATCGATGGTTGAGACCCTTGTTGTTGGGAAAGGGAAAGTGCCAGCGATAGGAGTCAGTGTTTGGCTATCATGTAATTTGTACTTCGGTTTGTCGCCGAACAGAGGTTTGCCGAAATGATTAGTGAACCGCGAATGTTTTTAGCTCATTGCGATAATGATTTGAGTCAAAGGAAGCCACAGACCAACCCTGCGGCGTGCTTTTCACCTCCCATTCTATATTCTGAGCTCCTGAATATCCAAGGAGTTGGAAACATGGGTTGCAGAACAAGCCAAGATCCTAGAATCGTCAACTGGATGAGAAGATGCATCTCGATGATGCTTGTACTCATATCAATGCTTTCTTTCCTGCACTCAACACTTCAATTCATTGACTATACATTGATTGAGATATCCTTTAGTCATACCTTTGATTTTTCCGTACTCATCATTTCCAACCTTTTTAAATCTTGAGATGGAGACGCCACACTTCTCCTCCTCATCCTCTTCTTTCCAGCTCAAGGAGAAGGAGACAATGTATCCACAACGACCATCTCGCTGATTATCTCAGCACAATTCCGGTCAATTACAATGCTCAATGCAATGACACTTCACAATCTGACGACGAGCCTCTTTGGCGACCATGCAGGAGAACAATGTTCAAGTGGCCATTGAAAGATTCCTTCAAGTCAACACTTGGAGGACAGGTCGCAGCATCTCAATTAATTCCTACATCAGCCCAACCCCGACATCCTGAGTGATGGGAGGCCTTTCTGGTCTCGGAGGAGGAAGATGAACGAGAGCCTGCACCTCTGCCATCAAAGAAGGTATTAGATAAAGCGTTTAAATGATGAAATTTGCCAGCTAATGTATATATTTACTTCAGGAAGAATTCAATCAAAGCCGGTGAGCAATTGGCCACCTGGAAAGCTGGAAATCTCTCGTGATATGAGCCCATTGTGGACGATGTGACAGGCCTCATTGTTGGGACAGAATGCAATGCCCAGACTACTTGTTCATGCGATCCAGCGATGGTCATGGCACGTGGGAAGCCTGTTGCCATCAATTACACGATGATCGAGAATCCCTTGGCCATGAATGCGGTGAAGACCGCCCAGAGTCATAGTTGGTGGTATGAGGAAATCGCCAGGATTGATCCAGCCGAGAGAAATTCAGACCCTCCACATGCCTGTATTTCAGTGGTAAATGAATCGTCTCAATGATTGTTTTCATTGGTGATAGCGTACATCAGGCCAACGCAAAGATTACTTGCTCCCATACAGCAATTGGATTCCGCTGCAAGACTTCGATCGACTCTATGTACGGATTCCAAAACATGTTGCCTAGAGAGATCCCAAAAATCGTGGCCAGGGTATTGGCCAAGGACACGTTTAGATGCCCCACAAACGTTCCTGACACAAGTTCAAAGTTCCCTTCTTGTTTAATTGTTGTCTTCACAATCAATTTAGGACTGCAAGTTGTGATTTCCAGGGAGTGAGATTGTGGATCATATTCACCGGACATACTTCTATGGGATATGACAAATGGGAATGAAAGATAGATCATTGATTCATAACATCAACCGAATATTCATTGCCCTCACCGCGACGGCCATCCACCATAGTCTGTCACCTATGACAACATGTAAGTTTAGGGTTTGACCAGAGTTTGGTTCAGGAGGTGGAGCACAATGTAAGTGCGATACAAGAAACATTAATCACAGGGTCAATAATGCATCCACAGATGTATTTTGTCATCTCGAAGCAGATTTTCATTATTCCTCACCAGAGGTTCAACCCAAAAAGATAGATAATATCCGTTGCATGACTTGCCACAGGATCCACTCAACTGGTACGGACCCAATGATGGCACAACCTCACTATGATCAAGGCAGCATTGATGAGCACGTCCTTGATTACATTCCAGAGGAGCTGATAGAGTAGCCCGATACTTCTTGTAATCATCACAGCAGGTTAGTCGCTGCTACTGAAGCTTGTATGCGATTCTCAGCTGTTCTGCCTATGGGTGGGTCTGCCATCCCCAGCAGCGGCCAGACCAGCCCCTGCAGTGACAGCAACAGCAACGACATCAACAATATCACCAGCGTTGATAATATGCGATTAGTCGATTGAAGCACTTGTGTAGTAGGGGCAATGTCGCTTCGAGGTTCAGAATGGTGTCACTGATCGGATTTCGTATTACCATAGCGTGCTATTTTATTCTAGGTTTCGTCGATATATCAAAATAGTCCTTAATATAATGGAAATGATCGTTCACGGGAGTCTGATCTGAAATGTGTGCAATCAACATAGCAATGATGCTTAACCCTCCTTTGATTCTTGAACAACTGCAAGCTACTGAATGATCTTGTATCAACAAAATACACATCATGAACCACTTCTGCAAGGTAACTCTTATTGGTCACATCAAACCTTGCGGGATCTTCATGTACAAGAACTATACACTTCAGTCAATGTACAGTATGAGTTCTTCTTTCATCGCGAGGACAGATCCAATTCGGCGATGTCAGGGTATGCAGAGAGATGATTTGAATAGTGGCTAATGGCAGTGTGAACCGTTTGTCAAGTGCGCATTGTCACATTCACAACAGTGGGTTCACTGGTCGTGACGCTTCAAAAGAGCATTGCGATAACTCAGAGAACACTCAGGAATATTACAGCAATGCCAAGTTTCAGGGAAACCTCGATTTCATTTTTTTGAATTTGTGGGTATAATGAACTAAATCAATTCAATGAAGGAAATATAGTTTTTGCTGATACAAGGAGACATTAGGACTTATGTGTAAGCCATGGATGGTACCCTGTCTAATGCACAGAAATTCAATCTTGGACTAATTGCTGTGATGGGACAATACAAGCTTTGGGCAAGTATGTTACATTGGCTAGCATCAGTAATTCCGGATAATAGTTGAGTATACCTGTAATGGAGTCGGTTGTTTGGATTCAATTTTGGACCAAACAATTGTTGAATGAATGCATGAAGTGGCCGAAGAGATACATCAATTAAGTCAGGCTTTATTTATGGCGGAATAAATGAAGGTACTCAATTAAATGAAAGATATCATGGCAACCTAGAAAGCAAGAATAAATTTGAGAACAACGTAAGTATAGAGAACAGACAACGCCCTGAACCATGAAGATACCCTCCAGATACGATTCCATTCTATCATCAAGGTGGTGATTAATCCATACGGAGAGAAACAGGTGGTCACATTGCGAAGCTGAAACTCAGCAGATTGATTCCAATTGTTCACCCAACAAGCTACGGAGGGAAGTTGAAGGATTATTTTGACTGATGATGAATTACAATGTAAATAAATATTGTACAATGCCCAGAACAGTTCTTCAGAAATAGATGAGCCATTTCCTGGATTGAAAGCACGATGAATTAGTATACTTCGGCATGGCACACTTCATGGGAAAAGCTGACACTTGCTGACAACAACCCAAGGTTGATGACGAGATTAAGGAGAATACTTGAACCTCGGATTTGGTATGAGAAAAGCCCAGATGAAGCAACTGCCAATCACAACAAGGTAATTTATCACTGTAACATTCAGTGTACACTTAGAAGGATTCAAATGCACAATGGCAAGGCTTTATTAACTGGAATGGCTGCTTGCTAAGAGTATCAAATATTTGTATGCACTCAATTTGACTGGACAAATGTACAATGATAATTCAGACAAACCCAGCACAGAATGAACCTCTGTGAAATGGGATGTATTTCAGCTGAAGATGGAAGCCAGGATACCCATGACAGTGGCAATACAGAAAACATTCTACCAACAACTGAATTGAACTCATGAGAAGATACTGGGTGATTCTTAACCAATGCCCAACTTTGACATCACTATCAAAGATAAAACCTTTACACCTATGTTCCCCAAATCTGAAGTTAATACCATCACCTTGCAGCTAACAAAATTGATTTGTTGGAGTTGTCTTCCAAACAGGTGGTATGTACATATCAGACATACACTTGACTGGGAGATAGACAAGGAGGATATGAAATGAACTTTTCTTCCAGGAGAAAACATTCAATACAGGCATAGCACCTTTTCCAAATCGTAAAAAATACAAGAATATCAAGGTGGGGTATCATAGTGAGAAGAAGAAGACAGTGATCTGGATATATATGAATGCAAAAGTAGAAAACTTAGGGATAATGCCAGAGTGCAAGAGCATTATTATAACAAAGAGCTTCACTATTCTGATGGAGAATTAGTAAATTGGTGGGTATTCAAAGATTAACATAGTGTGTTGGATATTTTTACAAATTTGGTGGGGATGAGATTTCTCCCTGACAATTTCCGTATTATAGTCATCTCAATAACCAAATGCCTTCTTCTCCAAGGATGACCTGATGGTCAAAACTGCTGGTCAGGATGGAAATTCATCTATAATTCATTATCACACTACTACATTAACCTATTAATAGTATTCTATTGTGGCCACACAATTGTTGAAAGAATTGCAACTGTGAATTTGAAAGATTTATAACATCTTCCAGAAAACAACATAAAACCCAATCGTTCAATACATCATGTTTTTTATACAGGTGGCAGAAACAATGGCATGATTGAACAACTAACACCAATAGATATTAAGAAAAGACCAATATATAAGTTCTTCATAGATTCCCATGGAAAACTACTACCCATATGATACATGCTACATCTTGATAATATGTCCTTTGTTATTTCCTGATCAGCAACTACCACTTACAGAATTCCAGCTGTAAAATAAAACGTACTGGCCAGAGCTTTGGTTATTAGAAGATAATCAATAATATGGAAATGATTTCATACCACCCTTTCTCATGTATCATCTGGACACCTTAGTTCGCATGACCAGATAGACTGCATCCTTCAAGTAGGACCAACATGATACTATATGGATGATTCAATACCAGCTTGGGTTTTGTAGAAGCATTGAGCTGATGGGACTATGAGTGGCCATTGTGATTCTCCTCATCTTGGAGATGAATGATCTGGTTATGGCGGAATTAAATCTGTATATACTCTTGATCATGCCAACTGCATGGCACTCTGGCTAGATGCTTGCAATATAGGCATAACCATTGTTAAGAACCATTCAATGATTGAAAGGTTATCAATTCATAATTACAGCTGGTTTCCGTTATTGCACTCAAAGAAAGTGCTAAAGCTAATGTTGAATAATGGCTGAAAAAATTGAGTTCAATTGCAGCTATAAGAGGAACAACTCCCGATGAGTCCAATATATTATCTATACCAAGATCAGGAGAGTGTTGTTGAGGAATATATTGACAAGATGATCAGTGCAAGAAAAATCTAATGTTACAATAGTCCAGTGGGAAGTCAACTTGAATTTGTACCCAAAGGAACTCAGAAACGATTAAGATTGTGTATTGACCACAGTGATCTCTTCAGTCAGAGACGAAAAGTCAAAACTACTTGACTAATACCAAATAAACTGCCACGCTGGATTAGAGGGGCAGATCGAACTCTGATAATGAATTCGGTGGCAGATGGTCAGTGACGATGTAAGGCCAGTGAACTCAAGCAGCTGAAAGACTTGTATACCAAGTTCACATTGTATGAACCTATGGTTATGTCTATTGAACTTAGAACTTTGCAGACAAGCATTCAAAAGGAGATTAACCACTCAGTGAAACCATTGTCAGGAAGTGATTTGGTAATAGATACAAAGGTATATATTAACATGGACCAAGCAATGGTAGTAGTCATATATATAAATGAGATTTCAAGAGCCACAAAAGGTTGCCAACAACAACATAATCGACAAGTAACGAATGTTTTTATCATAATGTTGCAAAGTAACATGCATCGTAAAATCAGGAAAGGTGTATTTAACAGCTCAGAAGTTGTATTCATGACATCTATTGTCAACAGTAAATCATTTTAAATGGACTCTGAAACAGCCAAAGAAATTGTGGATGGGCTAAAATCAACAAGGCTGAAAGAGGTACAATAACTATTGTTCATTGTCTATTTTTATTGAAGACTTATTGCAGATTATGCAATCAAAGTATCAGCAATACCAGATGAATTACTTGGAAATGGAAAGGATTTCTAGTTTGCTGATACCCTGAAAGTAGCATTTATAAAAGGTATGTTTTTTGATTTACCTCCAGAAATGTACCAATATTATAATATTTTGATTTTAATCAACTTGTCATGATAGATACAAATGCCTTGGGTATTACAATGGCAGAAGGGCTTTCTCCGAATATCTAAAATGAACTGCTTGGGCCATGCAACATCATTTTGGGCAGGTGACTTCCAGCACACTTCAAGTATGATGTTTATGATGAATAGATGTTAGCAATAGTATACTCACTTCTCATATGGTGATATACTATTCAACAGAGTGAACATAATGTGACATTATATTCTAATGATCAAAATTTATCATGTTTTATAGATACCCTTAATTGAATTTTGGATGGGCTGGGTGGGTAGGTATACATTTGAAATACCATTGTGTCATAATGTATTGGAATGAATCACCACATTTGAAAGTGGATATATTACCTAAGTATTCAGTGTAGACCTCGGAAATTACAGGTACAATGACATTATATTTTGAATCAGTACCAGGACCAAAACAAAAGTTCGAGTATCGAGTCATGGAAATTGATTTTCTGAATTTCCAAGCGAATAATTCAGTAGCTCAGGAAACATTGAATCCTCTTCCAAATCAATGACAAAACAACAGACTGATGACATTCAAGCCAATTAGTACCGAGTACTGCGGAATGAATGAGTGAACAAAGAAACGATATTTGGGTATTATTCTTCAGAAGACCTTGAATAATATTTCAAATGATCAAGAATCTCATGAGAGAACATTATGCAATAGATTGAAACATCTGTGTACCATATGAAGATTGCTGGAAATGTCCAAAGAGCCAGCAGGATGAAGTTAGTACCAAAGTTCTTTGATTGGCCAAAGATTGAATAGTGGTTACTACAATGCAGTAACAAATGTGATAATTTTCAACAAAGAGAAGTGCCTTGACCTACACAATATGTAGCCCACTGTATTCCTATTCACAATCAAGACTTCCCCTTCAGCAGCAAAAGCAAATCTTGACAATCTTTGAAAGTAACATTGTTTTGCAAACCACATAGTATGAGATACAGATGAGATATTTCCAGAGCGAAACTATACTGACTGGTACAATATCCTCAGAATTGAACACACCATAACAACAACTATCCACATTCAGTCAGACTGTCAAATGGTACAACATATCGCAGAAATTGGTGCCAATTCAATTACTTATTACAACTGCCAGCAGAACTGTTGCGCATTGATGCTTCTTCTTGCTGGGTAAACATGTAACAACTTGAAACATTGGACTTCTAAGATTTCCCCATTCTATGCTAACAACAGGTATGCACCAAAAACAAATCAGCCACCCCTGATACACTTTTGGAATCATGCTTCAACAATGGCTGGGTATTACACGAATGGAATCTGTAGTCAGCGGTTGCGATAATTGGAATTGGTTGAAAATCCTGTGGGGAAATATTTTTATGAAAAAGAAAATAAATCATGCCATTGACAATGGGATAATTGCTGAGGCGTAATGAATAGAATATAGGTTCTAAAAGGCAACACTAAATGTTGGAAGTTACGATGTGTGAATCCTGTATAGTGAGATGTGTCACATATAACATGTAATACTACTGACTGATGATACTAAGATATTGGAAAATCTATCTGATATTGAACATTGAATGGTGAGAATGATATCAAGTCAATCTTTCAGTGAGGGGGTTAGTTTCAATTCAAGAAGACGATGCCACCAGGACATTGGATAACATATTAGTGAGTGGTTTTTCTGATAGCAACATTTCAAAGAATTTGTTTTTACTATAATGGAAAGAATATTCACACAACAAAAACACATGGGAAACATATCAAAATGTGATGACGTCTATTGTGAGAATATTGAAGGAACTGAGCTATGATGATTCATTGATCAAAAAGGATATGTGATATGGCACAAAGTAAAAAAAACATCAATCCTAATTTGATTTTTAAACGATTTTGTTATTACAATTTGAAATAATTTTGCTTTGCTATATGAGTGGTATCTTTCATTTTATTTACTTCTTCAGGCTGAAGTACCAGTTGGTAACCAGCTTTAGAGTGGCAGACCGTATTGGAGATTCTCCCTTGGCAGAAATAATGGTACTTAGTGACATGCTTAAGGGATAACAATGACAAAATGATTTTGTTACTCAATGTATGGCACAATGTATGACACCTATTCGTAACATCACTAAGTTGCCAAGTTGAGTAATCAGTTGTGGGGCTGAACTGGTGTCCAATGCCAAATGATTAGAGGCAGCCTGAATGGCCAGTAGCAGATTCACATGTGGTAATGCAATTATGTAGCCCTAACCAGAACGTTTATGTAAGATATATCAGCTGTTCACATAATTATCAATAACACTTACTATCTCTATCTAGTTGGACAACATACACCAAAGATTCAATCATGCAGAATTCCATGTGCAGCAAATGACATGCAATATATGAGTAAGAGGAATCTTTCAGCTGAGTCTTCTCCGGTGCTGAATTATCTCAGGGCAGTGTGTGGGGGTCAAAAAGTCAAGATCTCACTCTAAAATATTCTCGACTATAAATTGTATTGGCTGATATTTCGTGGCCTGAAGCGTACCCAGTCTAACTGTTGAACTACTATGCATTGTGATGTCACAATCCACATTGGCAGAGTATCAGTTAGTTTCTAATTAATTCTCTCGATCAAATGCCAACAAGCCTAATTGACACAAGATGTATTGATTGAATTGCAATAAGCACTGTTTAGCTGCTAGCCAGCAGATAATCTGACTACTTCACATATCAAATCTGAGATGTTAGTTGAAGTATTGAACTGTTATTTGAGTGAGTTTTATATCTTGCAGAGGAGGTTACTACTTGGAAGAGTAACAATTTAAATGGACTCAGGCATGAATACAATAACCATATGGTATGAATAGCTCTGTCAACAAGGAACTGTTTGAAACATGTAATTACCCCAAATATAAACTGTGAAAAAATCTTAATCTTGTAGCTGGAATATCTGAATGAGTCTCATCCTCCGAACTTGACTATAGTGATATCACATTGTTCTGGCAATGGGAAGGACAAGCTCTAGCAGCAATTCACCATTTGAACATTAGCAGTGAAACACACCTTCAATTATTAATAAGAATTCTTCTACAATTGCTTTATTTTCTCCCATACCCATTCAACAAAAACCTTCAATAACCACACAACAACTGTTATGCATATATTTTGGCAAAGAGTATTCAATACAGTATACAGTAATATCATTGCCATATGTAGGGAAATTCATACTCTTATGAACATCTCTATAGGTTCACCGTTACCAAACATGTATTACACTGATCCTGTCTCATGGGAATTTTGAACTGCAATGATTGGAATCTCTTAACCAGCACATTGCCACTAAAGAAGATTGAGGAAATTACATAGGAGAGTGAGTTGACCCCTGATGTTTAAGATAATGAGTTTCATGTTGCTGCAGTTGGCAAGAGGTTGAGTATTGGGAAACACAAGGAACAAAGAGATGATAGATTGTGACAGAATACTGCTCTTAGAGTAATCAATATTGTGTTTAGTTATCGGGATCCTGGTACACTTGTAACAGTGACATCATTAGCTTGAAATAGTTATGATGGTCATATCTGTTGTTCAATATCTCCTGGGTTGTATTGTAACAGGCTCTGGAAGTTTGTCCAAAACCACTGGTACTGTATATTAAATCTTATATTGATGTGTTATGAAGTGCTGTGATTCAAATGTAATGGTATTCAGGAAAAAAATTACTACAATATTCAATTACTCTGTCTAAGAAATATAAAGAATAACAGGGCAATGGCCAAGTTTTGTACTGAACAATGGCATTTGTTTCTTATGATACTGAACTGTCAATAGAACCTATACCATGTATATCATATCTCCTAATGGAATGGATTTTCCATTTATAACTGCACTCAATTGTTTCAGTTTCTTCATCTGATATTGTCTTAGATAATGCTGTATCAAATAATACTCAATGAAAACTATGCCAGTAGCTCTGCAATCATTCAATGCATGTGGCTGTATTGCTTTGTTGTGCATATTGAATGTGCACAATGTCACTAAATGTTTTCCTTCCATTGATTCTTCCAATATTTCCACCTTGCTACTTGAAAATTGCTACATTTCATACTATTACAAAATACTTAAATTAGAAACTTTTCTGGCAACTAAAGAGCAATGATTCTTCAATTGGCCTTGTACTTTTATCATGTTCTAGAAGACTCACATATATTACCAGTTGTCACTACTTCTGCCCCCATTACTCTCATTAGTTGTGTTTTCATCTTCATCATTCAGTATACTTCCCTGTTGTTGAACCCTCCACAGTATACACATTTTGCAACTGTAACCCTCAGGGCTTATTCTTTTAATGGCAACTTACTTTAATCTATGGTGAGATACATGAATACTTGATCTATATTCTTTGTCTTAGTGCCAGCAGAAGTGATTGGGTAGTTGTTCAAATAGAAGAGAGTTTGAGGGAATAGCAAAACTTGTTGTTCCTCCTATAGTCACCGCCTTCTCCACTTTGTATTGTCAAATCCGGTATTCTATCTCTTGGTACATCAGAATAAATCTTGGTAGGTTGTGTTACAGTGTCTCCCATAGCAGCAGTAATGATACATGACTGGATTGCAGCAAGTACATGTGACAATCGCACATGACTCATGTGCAAAACACCAACTTGTGGAACATCATCATGATTGTCAGTCAAGTGAGCCTTACCAGGATTACACTTCAGCCATGGGTCGATCAATTAGTGACGATCATGCTTGCGCTAGCGGATTCACTTATGATGATGCAATTATGTCGCCATTACTGGGAAGTGAAAAGTCCTCAGCAGTGCACATAAATATGGGCCACCTTTACTATATCATATCTAGCGGGACATAAGACAGTTAGGTTGGGCTTACGCAGAATTACGTGAGCAGCAGACATAATGCAAGATGCAAGTCGGAGGGAGCTGCAAGCACATGCACTAAGTGGTGGGAACACCTTGCGGCACTCCCAGGTCTATGGAAGGTCGAGACCTAAGCATGCGGTGTCTGAGGGATCGTTGACATTCGCTGAAGAGAAGAGGCCAGAAGCAACCCTACTCATTGGTTGGGGTTAGTATGCATTGCAACATCATACTCGATTAATAATACGAGGTTGACGAGTCCTAATCTACGTTGGCTTGGTATGGGTTGGTCGCCGATTAAACTCAGTCGCAGTTTCGAATAACCAGGTTGAGGCGAGGCAATGAATAGCGGAGAGCTATTTATATAAATTGCGATAAGCAGTGATAAGACTACCAGTCGTCAGATGATCCAACTACTGAACAGCTGGGAAGCAAGATGTCGAAGCTGAAGTTATGAGTTGTCATATGAGAGTGTTTGATATCATGACATCAGGATGGCCCTAGCGGTGGCGTAAAGCCTGAAAACCACTCATGCATGAACTTGATAACCTTGACAAAATTTGTGGCACTGTCAATGAGTCACATAAATTGATCTCGGTGAGAAGCTATCACGCAAACCATTTGTCATCGTGGTAATCTCATGGCATGCTTCACCTGAGGATCTGACCATATAGGAAGTCATATGGTCCCCAACAATGAGAAGAACAAAGCTCTAGCAGCAATCCACAGTCAGACATTACCAGCGAAGAACACCTTGAAATATTATTAGGAATTTTCTCAATTCAAACATAAAAATACTTCCCTATTTGACTTACATGAATATTCGCATTATGTCTTTGAAGACATTAACACAATCTCAATACACAGACCTGAAGGTTGTCGAGAGTTTCGGCAATCTCATTAAATACTACAATGAGTGGGGTTCAAACAAAATCCCCAGCATTATGTCCTACTCGACAGTTATCGAAGGTATGGGAGGCAATGTGCACAGATACTGTAACGGGCGGGGTCGGGCGTAGGTGATATTGGTAACACAAATGTGATATCGGGAAACAAGACAAGGTGTTCGAAATTCGTTTTGAGGAGATCAGGACAAGACAAGAGTCGAAGCTGTTTCAAAGTCGTAACTTGCTTTGCTATACAAGAGAACGAGTAAAGAGAGAAGAAAAGGAAATCCTCCAACGCCATCAACACTCTCTTTATATACAATTCGTCTGC
>Ga0307515_10003416_pt1 | contig 33442 bp, 31 predicted proteins | sample 17_EM_MG_FD_194513 | JGI IMG/M metagenome (GOLD analysis project Ga0307515, IMG submission 194513) | Populus trichocarpa ectomycorrhiza microbial communities from riparian zone in the Pacific Northwest, United States - 17_EM | ecosystem: Host-associated > Plants > Roots > Unclassified | place... | reverse complement strand
TCCAGATCGCGCATAAAGCCAAACGTGCGCGCGCGACTTACTTCTCTTAAGAACGAAGTGGTCGAGAAATCCATGGACGCCTGCTGAGAGCGGCGTTTAAAGACAGGGTGATTGAACTCGATTTCGAAATTCACCTTGAAGCCATCGAACGGGTCGAATTGCGCCCACTTGTCGCCCTGCTCTACCCGCACCCGCTTCTTGATGCGCACGAAGCGCTTCGCGACGCGCTGCTCTTCAATGCCGGCGGACTGAAGCAAGAACACGAAGGGACCCGCGCTGCCATCCATGATCGGGACTTCGGGCGCGCTGACTTCAACGATCGCGTTATCGATGCCGAGACCGGCGAAGGCGGACAACAGATGCTCAACCGTGGAGACGCGAGCTTCTCCATTCACCAGGGACGTGCCGAGCGTTGTGTCCCCAACATTCTCGGCGTGCGCGTGGATGTCCACGATCTCGGGTAAATCCGTCCGACGAAACACGATGCCGGAGTCCGGCGCACCGGGCCGAAGGGTCATCAAAACCTTCTTTCCCGTGTGCAAGCCGACCCCGGACGCCCGGATCGTGTTCTTCAGCGTTCTCTGTCCAACCATTAGAAGCCTCGTGACCACTGCCGCTCAGCTGTAGCCACGACCCCGCTATTCCTACACGGGGATCGCGGCGCGAACCCCGGTTAGCAGTCCGGCGCCAGCCGTAACATAAAAACAGCGAACCGTAGCACACGCCATCTGGACGCTCCATCCGCCATCCGAACGGTTGCCGACCTGACGGTCGACCAAGCCGGCGTACCGTTCAGTCGGCTTGACGACGCAGAAATGCCGGAATGTCCAGCAGATCTTCGCTCTCGGGCTCCGGACGCAGGCCATCACCCACCGCCCGCTGGCGTTGCACGGTCGGTTTGTCGAGTGCGGCGTAATCGCTGTTCGACAGTGGCGCCGCACGGCGAACCACCCGCATCGGCAGCTCACGGTTCGCGATCGACTCCCGATGCGCAGCGGCGGGCGTGTGCTCGCGCTGCGCAGGCGTGTGGCGAGCCATTGCGGCCGGCCGGCCGAGACCGGTTGCCACAACAGTAACGCGCACCTGGTTCGATAGCTCCGGATCGATGACCGTGCCGACCACAACCGTTGCGTCCTCCGAAGCGAACTGCTTCACGATGTTGCCGACTTCCTGGAACTCACCGATGGACAGGTCCATTCCCGCCGTGACGTTCACCAGAATGCCGTGAGCGCCGGCCAGGTTGATGTCTTCCAACAGCGGCGACGACACAGCGGCTTCCGCGGCTTCCCGCGCGCGGCCTTCGCCGCTCGCTGAGCCCGAACCCATCATGGCCATTCCCGTTTCCGCCATCACCGTCCGCACATCGGCGAAGTCCACATTGATCAAGCCCGGTCGCGTGATCAGCTCAGCGATACCTTGGACCGCGCCCTGCAGCACTTGGTTCGCGGACTTGAAGGCGTCGAGCAGCGTGGTAGTCGGTCCCAAAACGGTCAACAGCTTCTGATTCGGGATCGTGATGAGCGAGTCGCAGAACTTGCCCAGCTCGGCAATGCCGTGATCCGCGACCAGATGACGCTTGGCGCCCTCCATCTCGAATGGTTTCGTCACTACCGCCACGGTGAGAATACCGAGCTCTTTAGCGACTTGCGCCACAACCGGCGCGGCGCCCGTTCCCGTGCCACCGCCCATGCCGGCCGTGATGAACAGCATGTCGCAGCCTTCGACCAGCTCGATGATGCGGTCGCGATCTTCCATGGCTGCCTGGCGGCCCACTTCCGGATCCGCCCCCGCGCCGAGTCCCTTCGTCATATTGGCGCCAATTTGCAGCGCCGTCTTTACCTTCGAGTGCTTGAGCGCCTGCGCATCCGTATTGATGCACATGAAATCCACTCCCTCGATTCCGCTCGTAACCATGTGTGCGACGGCATTGCCGCCGCCCCCGCCCACGCCGATGACTTTAATCACCGCGCTTTGGCTATAGGCGTCCATCAGTTCGAACATTTTTATCTCTCCTATCGCGACCGTAAAAAGGTTGGTTGAACTCTCGCTGTCAGCTTCGCTTCGTTAAAAGTTGCCCTGAAACCAGGAACGCATGCGGTCGATCACCGTCTTCGCGTTCCCGATACTGCGTCTTTGACGAACAGGCATAGCGTTGTCACGCGCGTAGAGCAGAAGCCCTACGCCCGTCGAATAAATCGGATTTCTCACGACATCGGAAAGCCCTTGCACTTGCTGCGGCAAACCCAAGCGCACGGGCACGTGGAAGACTTCTTCGGCCAGCTCGATGGCACCTTCCATTTTCGCGCTGCCGCCGGTGAGCACGACGCCGGCGGCGATGACTTCTTCGAAGCCGCTGCGGCGCAACTCTTCGCGCACGAGGCCAAACAATTCTTCGTAGCGCGGCTCGACAATCTCAGCGAGCGTTTGACGGGCGAGCCGACGCGCCGGCCGATCGCCCACGCTCGGCACTTCGATGCTCTCGTCGGGGTTCGCAAGCTGCGAGAGCGCGCACGCGTAGCGGATCTTGATGTCCTCCGCATACTGAGTCGGTGTACGCATCGACACCGCGATGTCGTTCGTGACTTGATCGCCGGCGATGGGGATCACCGCGGTGTGACGAATGGCACCGCCCGCGAAAACGGCGAGGTCCGTGGTGCCGCCGCCGACATCGACGAGACATACACCGAGCTCTTTCTCGTCTTCAGTGAGCACCGCGAAACTGGACGCGAGTTGCTCCAACACCACGTCGTCCACTTCGAGTCCGCAGCGCTGAATGCACTTCTCGATGTTCTGCGCCGCACTCTCCGCGCCGGTGACGATGTGCACTTTGGCTTCGAGGCGCACGCCCGACATGCCGATGGGATCGCGAATGCCCTCTTGCCCGTCGATGATGAATTCCTGTGGCAGCACGTGCAGGATCTTCTGATCCGCCGGAATCGCGACCGCTTTCGCCGCGTCGATCACATGTTCCACGTCACCCTGCGTTACCTCGCGGTCGCGAATGGCAACGACGCCGTGAGAGTTCAGGCTACGCACGTGGCTGCCGGCGATTCCCGCATACACGGAGTGAATCTCACAGCCCGCCATGAGCTCCGCCTCTTCGACGGCGCGCTGAATCGACTGCACCGTCGATTCGATATTCACGACCACGCCTTTCTTGAGTCCGCGCGAGGGCTGCGAGCCGATGCCCAATACTTCGATGGAGCCGTCCGCGCCGATCTCGCCGACGAGCGCGACGACTTTGGACGTGCCGATATCCAGACCGACGATCAAACTTCTGTCGGACCGCTTAACCATGTTTACGGCCTTCATCGGGGGCTTTCATTGCCTCTCGTGTCGAACCGGGTTGACCGGATCCTTGTTGACTGGCGGAGGGCTGCGAAGCCGGCCGGTTTTCTGCGCCCCGCCAACCGATCGCGAACCCGTTCGAGTAACGCAGATCGATGTAGGCGATATCCGTTGATCGCTGAGACACGATTTTTTGCGCCGTCGCCATGAACGTTTCGAAACGCTCGTCCACTTGTTTGCGGCCCAATCGAACGGTCACGCCGTTATCCAAATCGAATTCCCACGCGCCACGCGCATCGAGGCGCAATGCCGTGAGGCGCATGCCGGCTTCCACCAAGCGGCCCTGTGTCGCGAGATAGCGCTGCGCAACCACGCTCTCCGAGCCTTCAGGGCCAGAGAGCTGCGGCAGTTCGAGCGGCACATGTGTCGCATCGCTCTCGAACAATTCGCCACGGGTGTTAAGCAAACCTTTCTCGCCCCAACGCGCGGCGGGCACTTGCTCCACGACAACCACGCGCAAGCCGCGCGGCCAACTGCGCTCGACACTCACAGTGTCGACCCATGGCACACCGTCGATCGCTTTGCGCACCCTTTCCAAATTCACGCTCACGAGTCCGGCGCCACGTGCGCGCACTTTTACGGCGCGCTCAATTTCCATCGGTGACACGCGTTGAAAGCGGCCCGCCAACTCGATGCGTTGAATCGGCTGATCGAAAGCCCACGTGACGACCGCAAACCCGCCCATCACGGCGCCGATGCTCACCGCAGTCCACGCGAGCTTGCCCCACGCGATCTGCGGAAAGCGAAAATCGAGTCGCGAGTGCTTGGCACTGTGTCGGCGCCGATTCTTCGGGCGGCGATTCAGCAGCGTCATCGTCTTGCCCTCATGTGCGCGTTCTCACGAAACTCGTCTCGAGAACACGCCAGACGAGATCGTCGAAGTCGATTCCGAAAGCGCGGGCAGCCATCGGCACCAGGCTGTGATCGGTCATGCCGGGTACGGTATTGATCTCCAACAGCAGCGGTCGGCCGGTGCTGTCCATCATGAAATCGACGCGACCCCAGCCTTCTGCGCCCACGGCGTCGAAAGCGGCGAGCGCGAGATTGCCCAGATGTTGCTCGGCGGGGTTCGAAAGCCCGGAGGGGCAGAAATACTTCGTGTCGTCGCGAAAATACTTAGCTTCGTAGTCGTAGAAAGACTGCGGCGTCCAGATACGAATGGAAGGCAAGGCGTGACCTTGCAGAATCGCAACGGTGTATTCGCCGCCGGTGATCCACGGTTCGGCAAACACGAGGCGGTCGTGAGCCACGGCCGCCTCGTAAGCGGCTGACAATTGCTCGGCGCTGTCCACTTTCGTCATGCCGACACTGGAGCCTTGCGTGGCCGGCTTCACGATCATCGGCAAACCCAAACGCTCGACAGCGACCTCGAAGTCTCGCGAGCCGCGCAGCACGACGGATTCAGCAGTCGCCACGCCCACTGCGTGAGCGAGTCGCTTCGTGCGCAGTTTGTCCATGCCGATGGCAGAGCCCATCACGCCGGTACCGGTGTATGGCACGCCTAAACAGTCGAGCGCGCCTTGCAGCGTTCCGTCTTCACCGCCGGGGCCGTGCAGCGCGATCCACACTCGATCGAAGCGTTCTTCCAAGAGCTGCGTGAGCGCACGATCGCGCGGATCGAACGCATAGGCGTCGACGCCTTTGCGCTTCAATGCGGCCAGGACGGCGTGGCCCGTAAGCAAAGAGATCTCGCGCTCGCTCGAGGTGCCGCCGAAGAGCACGGCCACGCGGCCGAACTCTTTGGCGTCATCCGCGTGATGCAGTCGAGCGGGATCGTGCTTCAGCCGCATCAGGCCCGATCTCCCAGAATTCGCACTTCGGTGGTAAGCCGCACGCCATGCAGGCGCTCGACGGTCGTTTGGATATGGCGGATCAAGCCCTCCAGCTCCTCGGACGTCGCGTTGCCGTGATTAATGATGAAGTTGGCGTGTTTTTCAGAAACCGAGGCAGCGCCGATGCGAAAGCCCTTGAGCCCCGACGCTTCAATCAAACGCGCCGCGTGATCTCCGGGCGGGTTTGTGAACACAGAGCCGCAGTTCCACTCGCCGATCGGTTGCGTCGCTTTGCGCTTATCGAGCATCGCGCGCATCTCGGTTTCAGTCGCGTTCGGCTTATGTTCGAACGTCAAGCGCGCGGCCAAGAACCATTCGTCCGCAACGGGCGCTTCGACATGGCGATAGCTGACTTTGAACTCGTCGAGCTGTCGCGTGTGCTGTTCGCCGGCGCGATCGATCGTTTCGACTTCGAGCACGTGACGCCAGGTTTCGCCGCCGAACGCACCGGCGTTCATGGCCAGCGCACCGCCCAGCGTGCCGGGAATGCCGGCAAAGAATTCGGCAGGACCCAAGCCCCACTTCACACACTGCTTGGCGAGGCGTGCGCAAGGAACGCCCGCTTCCGCATATACCGTGGTTTCATCGATGCGCTCGAGTTTGCCGAGCGTGCCGTGGGTAGAAATGACGACGCCCTTCAAACCGCCATCGCGCACAAGCAAATTGCTGCCCAACCCGACCCAATGAATCGGCACTTCGGCGGGCAGTGAGCGCAAGAAGGCTGCCACGTCACTGCGATCGCGCGGGTTGAAAAACACTTCGGCGGCGCCGCCCGCGTGCCAAGAGGTGTGCCGGCTCATTGGCTCGTTGCGCTTCGTACGCGGCATGAATTCGGGAGCGACAGCCACGGTCACGGCGACCTCCGGCGCGCTAGAGGTTTCACGTTGTTCGAGCCAGAGAGCTTCGCCGGCAAGGCGTGAGAGACGGCGTTGATGTTTCCCGCGCCCATCGTCACGACGAGATCGTCTTTGTCGATGATGTCCTGGAGAGAAGTCGCCAGGTCTTCGACTTTCTCGACAAAGATGGGCTCCACTTGTCCACGACTGCGCACCGCCCGGCAAATCGCACGACCATCGGCGCCGGTGATCGGCGCTTCGCCTGCGGCGTAAACCTCGGTGACGAGCAGAACGTCGGCGCTTGAGAGCACTTTGGCAAAGTCGTCGATCAGATCGTGCGTGCGGGTATAACGATGCGGCTGGAAAGCTAAGACCAAACGACGATTCGGATAGCCCTGACGCAAAGCTTCCAAAGTGGCCGCGACCTCGGTCGGATGGTGGCCATAGTCATCAACGATCGTGATGCGCCCTGCCGGTGTTTCCACATCGCCCACGTGCTGCAGCCGGCGATCGATGCCTTGGAAGCTTGCCAGTGCGCGCTGAATAGCGCCGTCATCGATATTCAGCTCGGAAGCCACAGCGATCGCGGCCAGAGAATTAAGCACGTTGTGCGTGCCCGGTAAATTCACGGTCACGGGAAGAGCAGGCTCTTTGCCTGAGCGACCGCCGATACCCGACCTAACGACATCGAACTGAGTTTGCAATCCATTGCGCCGAATATTCACGGCGCGCACATCCGCTTCGTTGGCTAATGCGTAGGTGACAATAGGACGACCGACGCGAGACAAAATGCTTCTCACGTGTTCGTCGTCCAAGCAAAGGACCGCCAACCCGTAAAACGGTAGATTGTGCAGAAAGTCGACGAAGCTCTGCTTGAGGCGCTCAAAGTCGCCGTCGTGCGTCACGAGATGATCGTTGTCGATGTTCGTGACGATCGAGATCATCGGCTGCAAATGCGTGAACGACGCATCACTTTCGTCCGCTTCGGCAACCAGATAGCGGCCCGCGCCCAGGCGCGCATTGCTATCGGCGCTTTTCAAACGGCCACCGATCACGAAGGTCGGATCTTCTCCGCCTTCGGCCAGGATGCTGGCAACGAGACTCGTAGTGGTCGTCTTGCCGTGAGTGCCTGCCACCGCAATCGAATAGCGAAAGCGCATCAGCTCGCCGAGCATCTCCGCGCGCGGCACGACCGGAATTCTGCGCTCGAGCGCGGCGGTCACTTCAGGATTCTGCGCAGCCACAGCACTCGAGATGACGACGACGTCCGCTCCCGAGATATTGTCGGGGCTGTGGCCGATGGCGATGCGCGCGCCGCGCAGAGCGAGGCGCTCGGTCACGGCATTCGCCTTGAGATCCGAGCCCTGCACTTCGTAGCCGAGGTTGATGAGCACCTCAGCAATACCGCCCATGCCGCTACCGCCGATGCCGACGAAGTGAATGGTGTGGATGCGGCGCATTCGATCCATGCGTTCGGTGTTCATGCCGCACTCCCTGCGTACACGAGACAAGCTTGCGCCAACTCATCGGCAGACTGAGGGCGCGCGAGTCGGCGCGCACGCTCGGCCATTGCGAGCAGATTCGCGCGGTTTGCGCAAAGCTTCTGCAACTCGGACGCAAGGCTTTCCGCCGTGAGGTCACGATCCGCGATCAAAACCGCAGCGCCCTCATTCACGAGGTAGCGCGCATTGTGAGTTTGGTGATCGTCGACAGCCGCCGGAAACGGCACGAGCACTGCGCCAACGCCTACAGCCGCGAGCTCGGAAACCGTCAACGCGCCGGAGCGGCAAATCACTAGATCGGCCCAGGCATAGGCCGCGGCCATGTCTTCGATGAACGGCGTGACTTCCCCTTGGACACCGGCGTCCGCATAGCTTTTCTGTGCGGCTTCCGCCCAGCGCGCGCCGGCCTGGTGACGAATCTCGAACTCAAGTGTGGCGTCGAGCTTCACAATGGCCAGCGGCACGGTCGAATTGAGCTTCACCGCGCCAAGGCTGCCGCCGATCACGAGCAGACGAATCGGCCCGCTACGCGCAGCAAAACGCGCCGCGGGCAGTGGAGCGGAAGCGATGTCCTGCCGCACGGGGTTGCCGATCACTTGAGTCTTTACGTTTTGCGCGAAGGCGCCAGGAAACGCCACGAGCACTTGCCGCGCGATTCGCGCGAGGCAGCGATTCGTAAATCCAGCGATGGCGTTCTGCTCATGAATCACGAGTGGCCGGCCCGTAAGCCATGCGGCGACGCCGCCCGGCCCGGTTACGAAACCACCCAGGCCCACGACGACCAGGGGGCGATGGCGCCACATCACGCGCAACGCCTGAAACAAAGCGAGTGCCAAGCGAAAAGGTGCGGCAAGCAGCGTGATAGCACCTTTGCCGCGCAGCCCACCCACCGAGAGCCACTCGATGCGAAAGTGATCGGCCGGCACGATGCGCGCTTCAAGGCCGCGCCGCGTGCCGAGCCAAATCACTTCATACGACTTCGCGCGCAGCAAGCGCGCGAGCGCAAGCGCCGGGAAAACATGCCCTCCCGTTCCGCCGGCCATGATCAACACGGGGCGTGGCTTCACGCACTCTCCTTGTCGTCATCGGATTCGTCTTCCGATGCTCTGCCGCCATCCATATCCACAGATCGCCGTTTGCGGGAGCGTGTGGTCGCGGAGCCCCGCGCATTGACCATTGCTTCGTGGTAAACGCGCAGCAGCAGCCCGACCCAAGTCAGCGTCACGACCAAACTCGAGCGGCCGTAGCTCATGAGCGGCAGCGTCAACCCTTTGGTCGGCAACACGCCCATGTTCACGCCGATATTGATGAAGGCTTGAATACCGAGCCAAAGCCCGAAGGCCGCGGCGAGATACGAAGCGAACTTGAGTCCGGCATCCGAGGCGAGACGCGCGATGTAGAAGCTCCGCCACACGAGCGCCAGGAACAGGCTCAGTGTCAGCACGACGCCGGCCAAACCCAGCTCTTCGGCCAGCACGGCAAACAGAAAGTCCGTGTGCGCTTCGGGCAGATAGAAAAGCTTTTGGACGCTTGCGCCCAAACCTACGCCGAACCATTCGCCGCGACCGATGGCGATGAGCGACTGCGTGAGCTGAAAACCGCTGTTGAACGGATCGGCCCAAGGGTCGAGAAAAGTGGTGAGACGCTTCAGCCTGTAGCTGGATGTGACCGCGAGCGTGACGAAGCCGATTCCGGCGGCAACCGTCATGGCGATGACGTAGCGCAGGCGCGCACCGGCGAGAAACAACAGGCCGAAACCGGTACCGAACAACACGGTAGCCGCGCCGAAGTCCGGCTCGGCCAACAACAGCGCGCCGATGCAGGCAAGCAGGCCAAGAGGCTTTGCGATGCCGACGAAGCTCGTGCGCAGCTCTTCTTCCTTGCGCACGCAGTAGCTCGCTACGTAAACGAGAACCAGCACGCGCGCTAGCTCTGAAACCTGGAAGTTCATCGCACCGATGCGCAGCCAACGACGGCTGCCATTCACGGCATATCCGAGCCCCGGCACCAGCACGATGAAGAGCATCGCTACGGCAATGATCAGCAACGGCGTCGACAACCGTTCGAGCAAGTGCGTGGGAATGCAGAACAGCAACGCCGCGCCGGTAAAACCGATGACCGTGAGCAGCAGTTGCCGTTCGAGATAGATGAAGCTCTGGCCACTCTCTTTGCTCGCGATGGAGATCGACGCTGAAGTCACCATCACGAGGCCCAGCAGCACGATTCCGAGCACCAACGCGACTGTGACGTAGTCGATACGAATGCCACGGCCCCGCGCGCCGGAGCGCGCAAATGCCATTGACGAGCCGTTGGTCCTGAGAGTAGCGGCGTTCATGCGACAGATACCGTGGAGCGAGCCGCGATGAAAGGCCTGACCGAGTCAACCGGGCGAGAAAGATAGGTTGTCGCGTGTGATGTCGCGAAACGCTCGCGACGCGACGTTCGGCGCATGTTCAGTACCCCGCCGCGTAACAAATCGATGGTCTTGCGGACGAACGCTGCACTCATGCGGCTAACTCCTTCACCGCTTGTGTGAACACCGCACCGCGATGTGTGTAGTCGCGGAACATATCCAGGCTTGCACAGGCCGGCGAAAGCAACACGACATCACCCGGCTTTGCGGCCTTGGCGGCGGCGCGAACGGCTTCTTCCAACGAGGTGCACGTTTCAAAGCTGCACACGCCTTCGAGAACATCCGCAATGGCGGCTGCATCCCGGCCGATCAGCACGGTGTGACGGACTTTGTCTTTGAAAGCCTCGCGCAATGGCGCGAAGTCCTGCTGCTTTCCGTCTCCGCCCGCGATCATCACGAGCGGCCCCGGCATCCCGGCCACCGCAGCGAGGGTGGCGCCGACATTCGTGCCTTTGGAGTCGTTGATGTACGTGACGCCGTCGATGTCGGCGACCCACTGCGATCGGTGCGGAAGGCCCGGAAATTCCGTTAGCTCGGTCAGCATCATCGGCAACGGAAATCCCAATGCCTCGCCCAGCGCAAGCGCCGCAAGCGCGTTCGCCGCGTTGTGCAGACCCTTGATCTTCATGTCCGCGACGGGAAGCAGGGGCACGCCATGTCGAGCGAGCCACCAACCATCGCGTTCCATCACCGAATAGTCCGCGCCGATGGAAGCGCGCAGCGAGAAGCTCAATGTGCGTTGACCCGGACCCGACATTGCAACGACCAGCGGATCATCGAGATTGATCACCGCGGTGTCGCAGCGAGCGAAGATGCGCGCCTTCGCGGCCGCGTAGTCTTCCACCGAGGCATAACGGTCGAGATGATCCGGGCTTACGTTCAGCACCGCGGCAGCCCGCAGATCCAAAGACAACGCGGCCTCGAGCTGAAAGCTCGAAAGCTCCAGCACGTAGAGCTCGGTGCGGGCTTGATCTATGCGTGCGGCACGCAGCAGGTCGAGCGCGGGCTCGCCTAAGTTTCCACCGACTCGAACCTTGAGACCGGCCCGCTCAGCCATGCGACCGACGAGTGTCGTGACCGTGCTCTTGCCGTTGGTGCCCGTGATCCCAACGACCGGCGCGTCAACAGCCAGCGCAAACAACTCGATGTCACCGACGATCTCTAGACCGCGCCGCCGAGCTTCGGCAAAGAACGGATCGGCGAGCGAGATGCCGGGCGATGCCACAACGCAGATCGCATCGTCGAGCAGCCGAGTGTCGAGACCACCGAGACGCACGGTGATGTCGGCATTCAGTTCACGCAACCGTCGCAGCTCCGGGGGATTCTCACGGGTATCCGTCACGGCGATTCGCCATCCCCGCTCCAGCAAATAAGCCGCACAGGAAAATCCGGTGCGGCCCAGGCCGACGATGACCGCCGACGACGGTTTGTGTTTGGCTTCGCTCATCTGAGTTTCAAAGTCGCAAGTCCCGCCAGCACGAGCAGCAAGGAGATGATCCAGAACCGCACGATCACTTTCGGCTCGGCCCAGCCTTTGAGCTCAAAGTGATGATGGATCGGCGCCATGCGGAACAGGCGTTTTCCGGTGAGCTTGAAGGACGCGACCTGCAGCATCACGGAAGCGGTTTCGAGCACAAAGATGCCGCCCATGACGAGCGCCACGACTTCCTGTCTGACGATGACTGCGATCACACCGATCGCAGCTCCAATGGCTAGCGCGCCGATGTCTCCCATGAAAACTTGTGCGGGATAGGTGTTGAACCAAAGAAAACCGAGACCCGCGCCTGCGAGGGCTGAGCAAAAGATGAGCAGCTCACCGGCGCGTGGAATCTCAGGAATCGAAAGATACGTGGCATAAACGGAATTGCCGCTTGCGTATGCAAAGATTCCCAGCGCCGCAATGACGAGCGCCGCCGGCATGATCGCCAGGCCATCGAGCCCGTCCGTGAGGTTCACGGCGTTGCTCATTCCCACGATCATGAAATAGGCGAGCGAGATGAAGCCGAACGCGGACAGAGGCTCGGCGAACCGTTTGACGAACGGCAGGAAAAGCGTGGTCTCGGGGGCTGTTTGCGCGGTGTAATAAAGAACCGTCGCCGTGCAGAGCCCGGCGAGCGATTGCCACGAATACTTCCAGCGCGGGATCAGGCCTTTGGAGTTGCCGCGAAACAGTTTCAGATAGTCGTCGTAGAAACCGATGAGCCCGAACGCGAACGTGACGCCCAGCACCGTCCACACGAACCGATTTGTGAGATCGGCCCAGAGCAAGGTGCTGATCAGCAGCGAGACCAGAATGAGCGCGCCGCCCATCGTGGGCGTCCCGGCTTTCGGCGAGTGCGACTTCGGACCGTCCGCGCGCACCACTTGTCCGATCTTGTTGCGCGACAAGCGGCGAATCATCGCGGGACCGACTATCAGCGAAATCGCGAGCGCGGAAGCGGTGGCGAGAATGGCTCTGAACGTCAGGTATTGAAAGACGTTGAAGCCTGTATAAACGGCGGTGAGTTGTTGTGTGAGCCAATAGAACACGGCGACCTACCCTGTCTTGCCTGTATCGGTGCTTGGATGGATCGAAGGCGCGACCAGCGCTTCGATGACGCGCTCAAGTCGATTGACTCGCGAGCCTTTGATCAGCATGCGCACGTCCGCGCCGCCTTCTTCGTCGAGCGCACGAGCGAGCGCTTGCGTATCCGCGAACCACTGGCCGCCACTGCCGAAGCTTTCGACCGTCAAACCCGTGAGCGAGCCGGTCGCAAACAATCTCTCGATGCCGTGCTCACGCGCATAAATGCCGACTTCCGCGTGACTCGACTCGGCGAAGGCGCCCATCTCGCCCATATCACCGATCACGAGCCACTTGCGGCCGTCGAAACCTGCTAGCACGTCGATTCCCGCTCGCATCGAACTGGGGTTGGCGTTGTACGAATCGTCAATGATCCATGCGCCGTTGCGCGCGACCTTGAACTGCAGCCGGCCTTTCACAGCGCGAACCGCGGCAAGACCGGCCGCGATGTTCTGCAGGCTTGCGCCCGCGGCAGCCGCGGCAGCCGCGGCACCCAGCGCGTTGACGATGTTGTGTTTGCCTGCGAGTTGCAGATCGATATCGGCTTCACCCAAGGGCGATGACAGCTTGAAGCGGGTGAGAAAGCCGCTGGACACGATCTCGTTGCGAACGTTTTTCGCGCTGAAGTCGGCAGGTTTTTCGACACCGAAAGTGACGACCCGCGCCTTCGTGAGCCCGCGCCAAAGATCTGTAAACGCATCGTCGGCGTTGATTACGGCTGTTGCCGTTGGCGCCAGGCCCTCGACCATCTCGCCTTCGGCGCGCGCCACGCCTTCGATGCTGCCGAATCCTTCGAGATGCTCGGCGCCCGCGTTCGTGATAATTCCGATATCGGGCGTTGCGATCTTGACGAGATCCGCAACTTCGCCGGCGTGGTTCGTGCCGATTTCCACTACCGCGAAGCGATTCGCAGCATCGAGCCGAAATAGTGTCAGCGGCACGCCGATGTGGTTGTTCAGATTCCCGCGCGTCGCGAGCGTGTTGCCCGCTTGCGAAAGAATCGACGCGAGCATCTCTTTGACCGTCGTCTTGCCGTTGCTGCCGGCGACGCCTACCAGAGGAATCTTGAACTGCGACCGCCAGGCCTTCGAGGCCGATACGAGCGCCTCTTGCGTATTGGTAACGATGATCTGCGTCAACGGCACGTTCTGCTGCGAGTCCACGACCGCTGCCGCAGCCTTCGCTCTGTGAGCAGCCGTTACGAACTCATTCGCGTTGAAGCGCGGACCTTGAAGTGCGACAAACAACTCACCCGCCTGAATCGTACGGGTGTCCGTGGACACGGCGGTGTATTCGCGATCCGGGCCTTCCAGGCGACCGCCGCAGGCCTTGGCGAAATCGGAGAGCCTGCGCTTCATGCTTGCGCGCCTCCATGGCCGGCGAAGAAAGCACGCACCACGGCCTGATCGCTGAACGCGCGCCGCTCACTGCCGTAAATCTGATAGTCCTCGTGACCTTTGCCGGCAATGAGCACTACATCGCCCGCCGTGGATCTCTGCAGCGCAGCGCGGATCGCTTTCGCGCGATCGTGCTCGACTTGAACCGCCTCGCGCCGCGGAATACCCGAGAGAATCTCCGCGACGATTTGCTCCGCCGACTCCGTGCGGGGATTGTCGTCCGTCACGATCACGTCATCGGCCAGCTCGAATGCGAGCTTGCCCATCACGGGACGCTTCGCGCCATCGCGATCGCCACCGCAACCGAACACAACCCGCAGCTTTCCGGAGCAATGCGCTCGAGTCACGCGGAGTGCTTTGCCTAGCGCATCAGGCGAGTGTGCGTAATCGACGATCGCCATGACTTTGTCGGCGCCGCCGTTGATGACTTCCATACGCCCCGGCGGGGCAGAGCACTGGCTCAGCACCTTGACCGCCTCGGAAAGCGAAACATTCGCCGACAACAGCACGCCGAGCACCGTCAACACATTCTCGACATTGAATTCGCCGATGAAAGGCATCGTGAAGGTTGCCGGTCCCCAGCTCGACTGAATCTCGATCGACAAGGCGCCAGGCAAGGAGCGCACGTCAACGGCTTGCAGATACTGAGTTGCGCGGAACGCGTCCGTCGCAGGCACGACGAGCGTTTCTGCCCGAGAAGTTACGACCAGGCGTCCCGGCGCAACCTGCGTCGCCAATTTTTCGCCGAATGCGTCATCGACATTGATGACCCGCACTTCGAGCGTCTCGCGGGCGAACAACTTCGACTTCGCGCCGCCGTAGGCCTCCATCGTTCCGTGATAGTCGAGATGATCGTGCGTAAGGTTGGTAAAGGCCGCGGTGTTGAAGCGCACGCCGTCCACTCGAGACTGGTCAAGCGCGTGCGATGAGACTTCAAGGCTCACGCAAGTGATGCCCTCATCGCGCATACCCGCAAGCCAGCGATGAACGCTCACCGCATCGGATGTCGTATGGCTCGACGGCGTTAAATTTCCCGGCATTCCGTGGCCGAGCGTGCCGATATAGGACGCGGGCCAACCGCAGAGCGCGAAGGCTTGTGCGATCAGATACGCACAAGTTGTTTTGCCATTCGTGCCCGTGACGCCGATTACGCGCAGGTCGCGGGATGGCGAGCCAAAGAAACGATCGGCGATCGTGCCGACATGACGGCTGAGCTGTGGCACGCCTGCCACGAAAACTTCGGAGCTGCCGAGCGGCGGCGAGTGTTGCGTGTCGCCTTCCTCATAAAGCACGGCGCGAGCGCCCTGTGTGATCGCTTGCTCCGCGAACTCAAGACCGTGACGCGTGATGCCTTTGCAAGCCAAGAACAAAGCGCCCGGCCGCACTTCGCGGCTATCGAGCGCGATATCCAGAATGCGAATCTCGGCGGGCGCTTTCACGACGCCGGCCGTCAATTCCGCCAACAACATTCCATTGCTCATCGTCGTGCTACCGTGCGCAACGTCACCGCGGAATCCGCCGACTCCCCATCGTTTGGACCGCCGATGACCTGATCCGGCGCGACCGCAAGCAGGCGCAGCGCACCGCCCATAACCGCCGAAAAAACCGGCGCGGCCACATCGCCACCCTGGTGTTGGCCGGCGCTGGGCTCGTCGATGACGACTACGGCCGCGAGGCGCGGATTGGTTGCAGGCGCGACGCCGCCGAAGACGCCCATGTAACGATCGGTGGAATAGCCGCCCGCCGTGGCTTTAAAGGCTGTGCCCGTCTTGCCCGACACGCGATAGCCGGGAATCGCCGCCTTCTTGGCCGTGCCGATCTGCGACACCACAGCTTCCAACATGCCGATCAGCTCGCGACAGATGTGCTGCGCGAGAACACGCTCGCCGCTCGGCGCTTCGTCCACCCGTAAGAAAGAGACCGGCCGTGCAGTGCCCATCGCACCGACTGTGGCGTACGCATGCGTGAGTTGCAGCGGAGTAACTGAAATTCCATAGCCGCGCGACATCCCCGCGATGCCGATGGGCCGCCAATGCGAATAGTGACTCAGCACACCGGCTGATTCGCCCGGATAACCGCTGGTCGTGACTTGGCCAAAACCGAGTCGAGACAGCGTCTCCCAGATTTGTTCGGGCTCCAAAGACAAGGCGAGCTTCGCCATACCGACGTTCGAGCTTTTCGCGAGAATCGTCGTGAGCGTCGCGCGGCCGAGGCTGCCATGCTCGTCCTCGAAGATCTGCGAGCCGATCTTATAAAAACCCGGCGAAGTATCGATGACACTACGGTCATCGTACTTCCCCGAGGCAAAGCCAGCTGCGACGATGAAAGGCTTCATGCTCGAGCCCGGCTCGAAAATATCCGTGGCGGCTCGGTTGCGATACGTGCTGGCGTTGATCTGATCGCGATCGTTCGGGTTGTAGGCAGGCTGGTTAGCCATCGCCAACACTTCACCCGTGGTCACATCGAGCACCACGATCATCCCCGCCTTCGCGCGCTGCTCGCGAATGGCGGCCTTCAACTCTCGATACGCCAAGTACTGGATTCTGAGATCGATGGACAGCACAAGATCGCGGCCCGGGCGCGATGGCCGAATGCTCTCGACGTCTTGCACGGTGCGGCCGTAACGATCTTGTATCACTCGCTTCGCGCCGTCTTCGCCGGCGAGCCAGTGATCGAACGCAAGCTCGAGACCTTCCTGTCCGGCATCGTCGACGTTCGTGAAGCCCAAGATGTGGCCCGCGACTTCGCCGGCGGGGTAATAGCGCCGATATTCGCGCGCCGAGTACACCCCCGGAATCCCGAGCGCTTTGACTCTTAGCGCATCGGCAGGCTGGCGATGACGCGCTACGTACAGAAACTCACGATCGAGATTGCTGGTGATGCGCCGCGTGAGCTCTTGCCGATCCAAGCTGAGAGCGGCCGCGAGGCGCGGGATCTGATCCGTCGCCAGAACGAGCTCTTTCGGGCTCACCCAGATCGAATCGACCGGCGTGCTGACGGCCAGCGGCTCGCCATAGCGATCGGTAATCGTGCCGCGATGCGCGGCGATCGATGTAACACGCGTGAAGCGTGCATCGCCTTGACGCGAGAGGAAACTGTGATCGACGAGCTGCAAATTGACGGCGCGATAGATCAGACCGAGCGCGCCGCAGATAAGCAGCGCAAACAAGAAATGCGCGCGCCAGCGGAACGATCCCGGCGACTGCTGCTCCCGAGTGCCGCGGCTCTTCATCGCTGCGTCACCTCGATTTGTTTCGGCGGCGGCATGTCCATGTGCAGCTTCGTGCTCGCCACCCGCTCCACAAAGGCATGCGTGGACCAGGCACTCTGTTCGAGCTGCAACTGTCCCCACTCGATCTCGAGATTGTCGCGGCGCGCGTTCAGGCGCTCGAGCTCGACGAACAACTCTCGCTCACGATGCTTGGTGTAGATGGCGCCGGCCGCGGTGCCCAGCGTCGCCAGCCAAAGTGCCGCCACCACAACGATTAACCAACGTCCGGAGAGCAGTTTCATGCAATTTTCTCCGCGACCCGAAGCAACGCGCTGCGCGCACGCGGATTCGCGCCGACTTCCGATTCGTGCGGACGGGCTTTGCGCCCGATGAGCTTCAAGCGCGGACGGACAGACTCGGGAATTACCGGCAAGCTTGCGAGCGCCGGATCCACCGACGATTCGCGCTTCATGAATTGTTTGACGACGCGATCTTCGAGCGAGTGAAAGCTGATAACGACGAGCCGACCGCCGATCGTGAGTGCGTCGACCGCGGCTTCGAGCCCGCGAGCAAGCTCGCCGAGCTCGTCATTGACGAACATGCGCAGCGCCTGAAACGTTCTTGTTGCGGGGTGCTTGCCCGGCTCACGCGTACGCACGGCGCGCGAAACAATTGCGGCCAGCTCCGTGGTACGCGCGATCGGCTTTTCGCGACGCGCCGCGACGATCGCCTCAGCCACTCGCCGTGCGAAGCGTTCTTCTCCGAGAGTGGCGATCACTTCGCGTATCTCGTCGACGCTCGCCCGAGCGAGCCAGGATGAGACCGGCTCGCCGTGACTCGGGTCCATGCGCATATCGAGCGGACCGTCGGCGCGGAAACTGAATCCTCGTTCCGGCGTGTCGAGCTGCGGCGAAGAAACGCCGAGATCAAAGAGCACGCCGCGACACGGCTCGCCCTGACCATATGCTGACACTTGCGCGCCGAGCTGTGAAAACGCCGAATGGACGAGCGCAATCCGCAGATCGTCGGCAAAGCGGCGACGGCCGGCCTCGATGGCTTGCGGATCGCGGTCGATCGCGAGCACGCGAGCTTCTCCACCCAAGGCCTCGAGAATGCGTGCCGTGTGGCCGCCGCGCCCGAACGTCGCATCGACATAGTAACCACCCGCATCGATGGCCAATGCCGCGAGCGCTTCATCGACAAGCACTGGCTTGTGCTCATTCACGGATGAAAGCGGTGGCGACCGCCCCCCGGAAGTGCTGCGTTATCGACCGATAGACGCCCGTTAAAGCGCCCACCTCCCCTATACCTATCCACATCGAAAACCCGGAAGGCCGCGCTACAGCGACAACGAATCGAGCTCCGACGGCAAATCGGTCGACGCCTCTTCAGTCTTGAGCCAGAAGTCACGCCGTTCGTTCCAGCGCGTCTCGTCCCAAAGCTCGAAGCGGTTTCCCTGACCGATCAACATTCCATGACGACCGAGGCTGGCGAATTGACGCAGCTCGGGCGGTAACAAAAATCGTCCATGCCCATCCAGCTCCAAGTCCGTGGCGTGTCCCACCATGAGCCGTTGGAGCCGACGCGATTGCGCGTGCAAGCTCGGCAAGCTCATGAGCTTCTGCTCGACCTGTTCCCAGTCAGGCTGCGGATAAATGAGGAGGCACTGATCTCGATCAACGGTAACTACAACTTTGCCTTGGGCACGCTGCGCAATGGCCTCCCGATAACGGGTAGGCATCACCATGCGGCCCTTGTCATCGAGGGTCACCTTTGTTGCACCGCGAAACATTGCCAAGGGCGACGGTTCCGCCCATTCTCCCCCACTTTCTCCCACTTGCCGCCACTATAGGAATTGCACCTTCTTGGTGTCAATTGGAGATACTGAGAAATTCGTCGCACTCACAAAGACTTATGGCTAATGGTGCACCGCTCGAACAGTGGTCCTGCCGAGCTATGCATAACAATCAGCGGGTTGCCGGACGAAGCTTATACAGTGGGTGAGGAATCCTACCCCTGAGTGATTTTTTAGGAATTTTTCATGGCGCCGCACACCGCTTATTGAACAGGGGTCCCGAAGCGATTCCCCTGTAGGAGTTTGCGCGCAGCGCAGGGGTCGGGATTTTTCACGGCGCTCCGCGCCGCTTCATGGACAGGGGTCGCGGTAGCGATTCCCCGGTTAGATTTCCCCGCGAAGCGGTCGAAAGGAGCCGGCCATAAGCCGGGTTCTGTCGTGGGCAGTCATTCCTCTGGGATTCGCGTCACCGCGAACCTCAAGCAGCCTACCCGGAAGCGCGCGCGGATCGACGCTGCATCCTTAAGCCGCTTTCGCAGCCCGGACGCTACTTCCCTATTTGGCCTTGCTCCAGGTGGGGTTTACCGTGCCGTCGCGTGTTGCCACCAACGCGGTGCGCTCTTACCGCACCGTTTCACCCTTACCGGCGCGTGCGATTCGCATCGCATGCGCTTAGGCGGTCTACTCTCTGTTGCACTTTCCGTAGGCTCGCGCCTCCCAGGCGTTACCTGGCACCCGATCCGCCGGAGCCCGGACTTTCCTCCACATTTCCATAAGAAATGCAGCGACTGCCAGGCCGGCTCCGCCGTGCAAGATACGGGGATGAAAGTGCGGACTCAACTATTCGTCGCTTGGAGTCTTGGAAATGCTCAACGCAAGGTTGTAAGCGTCGTTGCGCCTGGCGCCCGTCAGTTGGGCGGCAATCGATGCAGCCTTGCCGGTGGGCAGCTCTTTCAACAACAGCGTGAGCGCCTTGCGGAGCAAAGTTTCATCGAGCTCCGCGGCGGAAGCTTTTGCGCCTTCGATCACGAGCGTGATCTCGCCGCGTTGAAAATGCTCATCCGCATTCGAACGGACAACGAGCTCGGCAAGCGTGCCGCGATAGATCGTCTCATGAATTTTTGTCAGCTCGCGCGCGACCGCCGCATGGCGCTCACTACCAAAAACGTCCACGAGATCCGCGAGCGTTTGTGCGATTCGATGCGGCGCTTCGAAAAAAACCAGCGTGCGCGTTTCGCTGGCAAGCGATTCGAGCCGAGTGCGGCGCTCGCGCGCGTGTGCGGAAAGAAATCCTTCGAAACAGAACCGATCCGTCGGCAGGCCGGCCACGGCGAGCGCGGCTGTGATTGCGGAAGGTCCAGGCACTACGCGCACATCAATGCCCGCGTTCGCCGCATCACGCACGAGACCAAAGCCGGGATCCGACAACAAAGGTGTTCCCGCATCGCTCACCAGCGCGACCACGTCACCTGCTTCAAGGCGCGCGATGAGCTCAGGCACTCGCTGTGCTTCGTTGTGTGCATGCAGCGACAACAAAGGGCGAGAAACACCGATAGATTGCAGCAGCGCGAGTGTATGACGCGTGTCTTCCGCCGCGATCACGTCCGCCTGCGACAGCGCGATGCGTGCGCGCTCGCTCAAATCTTGCAGGTTTCCGATCGGGGTCGCGACGACTTCGAGCCGCCCGCGGGGCTTGGCCACTATAATCCTTCCCCACAATGCCGCAGAGAGCTGCGGCCGCAGGGCGCATCCTGCCCGCCAACGAAAGGCTGATCAACCGATGTCTTGCCCTCAATGGATCTCGCGTTCGATCAGCGCGGCTGCGGCCGCGCTGTTGCTGTGTGGCTGCCCGAGTCTTGGCACACGCGGAGAGGCGCCTCCAAGTGTCGACCGCGCGGAGCAGTTGTCGCAACAGGGCAATCCGGCGGGCGCCGCGAAAATTTTCGAAGCATTGGCGAGTGAGAACTCCGGTGCGAATCGATCTTCGCTGCTCTTGCGATCCGCGCGAGCTTACTTGGCGGCGCGCCAACCGGAAGAAGCGGCGCGCGTGCTGGCGCTCATCGATATCACGCTGCCGGAAGAACAGAACTTCGAGCGTCAAATGCTCGGCGTCGAGCTCGCGCTGTCTCGTGGCCAAGCTCAACAGGCCTGGCAGCAAATCGCTGCCATTCCTGATCCAAAGGCCGCACCCGCCGCGCCCCGCTATTTTCAGCTGAAAGAGCGAGTGGCGTTCGCCACAGGCCGTCCGGTCGATGCCGTACGCGCGCACATTTCTTCTGAGCGCTTCATGGGCACCTTAGAGCAGCTCCGCGCCAGCCGCGTTGCGCTGCTTGCCGAGTTGCGAGATGCGAGCGAGCGTGGCGTACGAATCGAGCCGCGATCCGCCAACGATCCGCTCACGCGAGGATGGCTCGAGCTCGCGGCAATCGCCGCTGCTTCGGCACGCAGCCCCGCCGCGGCGACAACGGATGTCGAGGCCTGGAAGCGTCGATACCCGAGTCATCCTGCAAACGACGCCGTTAGCTCCGAGCTGCTCGACGTTCCGCAGCAGGAAGTCGCCCAGCAGCAGCCTTCCGTGCCGCTACAAGGCGGCGAGCGCGTCGCATTGTTGTTGCCGCTATCGGGCCGACAAACGACAGCGGCCACCACCGTTCGCGACGGATTTCTGACCGCGCTTTATCTCAGCCCCACCGCTGAGCGCCCGAACGTTCGCATTTACGACACTGCCCTGATGAGCGCGGCCGACGCGATGTCGCGAGCCACGCGTGATGGAGCGCAATTCATCGTAGGCCCTCTACTGCGCGATGAAGTGAATGCAGTAGCGGACGCAGCGGGCCAACGTCCGCCGGTGCTGGCGCTAAACTTCTTATCGGCGGATCGCGTAACGCCGAGCTCGTTTTACCAATTCGCGCTGTCGCCCGAAGACGAGGCACGCCAGACTGCACGTCGAATACTCGCCGATGGGGCGCGGCGCGGCATCGCAATCGTACCCGCTGGAGATTGGGGTACGCGCGTACTGACCGCGTTCAAAGAAGAGTTCGAAGCGGGTGGCGGCGCATTGATCGACACAGCCACGTTCGACGCAACGCAGACCGACTACTCGCAATCGATCACTCAAGTCTTGCGCATCAACGACAGCAACGCGCGCCACAAGAGACTCGAATCGATCCTGAATACGAAACTCCAGTTCGAACCGCGACGTCGCACGGACATCGGTTTCATCTTTGCGGCGAGCCAAGCCAACATCGCTCGCTTGTTGCGGCCGCAACTGAAGTTCCATTTCGCCGGCAGCGTTCCCACCTACGCGACGTCCGATGCATTCGAGCCCGACCCAAACGCCAACCAAGACATGGATGGGCTAATCTTCCCCGATATGCCCTGGATGCTAGGGGGCGCCCTCGCAGACACCGTGCGCGCTTCAATGCGCGAAGCCTGGCCCACCGGCGGCCCCCGCCGCAACCGCTTGTTCGCCTTCGGCTTCGACTCTTATCGCCTTCTCACTGCGCTACGCAGAGCGCCCTCCGGCTCACCGGTCAGCGTGGAAGGCCTCACGGGGCAACTCACTTTGGATCCCGATCGCAAAGTGCGTCGCGAATTGTTCTGGGCGCAAATACAGCAGGGACAACCGCGCATGCTGCCGCCACCCGCGGCAACGGTCGCAGCCCCTCTAGGTCAGCTAAATTAGTTTCTCGGCCGAACGGTGAGCCCATGGATCGTCAAACCGCCGGCCGCAGGGCCGAAGACGTCGCGGCTGACTTTCTCAGTGGCCAGGGCCTGGAAATATTGTTACGAAACTACCGCCGCAAACGGGGCGAGCTTGATGTAGTCGCTCGCGAGCGAGAGGTTCTGGTTATCGCCGAAGTGCGGACCCGCGCAGACGATTCATACGGCGGCGCCGCCGCAAGTGTTACCCCGCGCAAGCGCGGGCACATTGTCCAAGCCGCGCAACAACTGCTCCAGCAGCACAAGCAATTCGCCCGCATGCCCGTGCGCTTCGATGTAATTGTTGTGTCGGATATCGACTCAATCGCGCCCAGCGTCGAGTGGATCAAACACGCGTTCGACGCTACTTGACGATCTTCAGCTGCGGCCGCTTATTTTCTTTTTCTTTCTCATCTGAATTCGGCGTAGTCGAGGATCCCGGCGGCGGCTCCGGCCCGATATCCTGGTCCGAGAACACCATTCCCTCACCTGTCTCGCGTGCATAGATTCCCAGCACCGCGCTAACAGGAAACCGCAAGTGGTGAATCACACCTGCAAACCGCGCGTCGAACTCCACCGCATCGTTATTCAACATCAGCCGCTGAGTCGCATTCATGCTGACGTTGAGAACGATCTTGCCCTCTTTCACATACGCGCGCGGCACTTCAACGCCCGGACGCTCAGCGTCGACGATCAAGTGCGGGGTGTGCCCGCTGTCTGACATCCACTGGTGCATTGCGCGCAGCAGATAAGGTCTCTTGGGCGGAATCGCTCGCTCAGCCACGGAAACTCGGTGCTAGGTCCTTGGTATGGGATGAATCGGTCGTTTTGGGCCTGCGCTTCAAATGATGCGCATGTCCTGTTCTACATCGGAGAGGCTATCGCGAAACGCCGGCCGGGAGAATATGAGCCCCGCATACTTGATGAGCGGCTGCGCTTGCGGCGGCAGATCGATTTCGTAATGAGGGAAACGCCACAGGATCGGTGCGATCGTGGCGTCGACCAGCGAAAACTCGTCGGAGAGGAAATAAGGCTTGACCTTGAAGAGATCCGAACTCTGCAAGATTGTGTCACGCAAGATTTTTTTCAGCTTGACCGTCTGCTTCTTGTCCGGCTCCTGCTCGATTTGCTGAACCAGGCCGTACCAGTCACGTTCGACCCGGTACAGAGCCAGCCGAAACTGCGCGCGCGTGACTGGATCCACCGGCATGAGGGGCGGATGCGGAAAGCGCTCGTCGAGATATTCGATGATGACGCGCGAGTCGTAGAGCACTAGGTCTCGATCCACGAGCGTTGGGACGCTGTGATAGGGATTGAGATCGAGCAGATCCTCTGGAAGCTTACCGGACTCGACATTCACGATGTCGACTCCGATGCCTTTCTCAGCTAGAACTATCCGTGTGCGATGGCTCCACGGATCGTTTGGCGCTGAGAACAGCGTCATGATGGATCGTCGACTAGACAAGACTTACGCTCCCCCGCGCGTACGGCAAGAACCTGTCCGGTCTGGCCGACGCGTTCAGTGCACGTCTTTCCAGTATTCTTTCTTGAGCAGCCACGCCAGCCAAGTGAACACTAAAAGGAACAGCACTACCCACACACCCAGGGACCGTCGCGCTACCTGCGACGGCTCGCCGGTGTAATCCAGGAAATTGACGATATCTCGCACGAAGGCAGTGTATTCCTCGTGAGAAAGTTTTCCTGGTGCGACGACTTCAAAATGATCGAACACTTTCTTGGTGACGACTTTACCGTCTTCGCCCTTCGATTCCTCAGATTTGAATACCGCGCGCTTCAGGCCTTCCAGGTCTGACAGCACGTGCGGCATGGCGGTCCCTTCGAGGCGCAGGTTGTTCGCGCCGGTCTGCTTGGTCGGGTCCGCGTAGAACGTATTGAGGAATTGATACAGATAATCCGGTCCGCGAGAGCGCGCGATGAGCGAAAGATCCGGCGGGGCCTTGCCAAACCAAGCCTCCGCGTCGGCCGTCGGCATCGACGAGAGCGCGTAGTCCGCCGGCTTCGCACCAGCGGGCAACAGGTACTTTTCCAGCAAATCGCTCGAAATGCCGAGGTCCGTGGCCATACGCGAGTAGCGAACATACTTCAACGAATGACACCCGCTGCAGTAGTTCGTAAAGTTGCGGGCGCCCCGTTGAAGCGAGCCGAGGTTGGTAACCTCGTTCTCCGCGTGCCACGACTTCCAGTTTGCCTCCGAAGAGTGCCCTTCAGCTTTTCCTTCGGCGGCCTCTTCTGCCGCGTACAACGCAGGGCTCAGCGCCATCACGGCGACGAGCGTCGCAATAGTCTTACGCATACCCGCTGCCCTATTAGTGCGCATGGTAGGTAAGCCTTTCAGGCACGGGTCTAACGTTTTCGAATTTGGGAAAGAACGGCAGAACCACGAAGAAATACGCGAAGTACAGCACCGTAAAGATACGCGCCAACAGCACGTACAGACCTTCCGCAGGTTGCAACCCTAAGAACATCAATACGAGGAAAGAGACGACAAACATTGCAAGCCCGAGACGCGAGAGCCAGCCTCTATACCGCATCGACTTAATCGGTGATCGGTCAAGCCAGGGTATGAACAGGAACACCGCGACCGCGAGGAACATTAGTAGCGCGCCCATTCGCTGGTCCGGCACCGCACGCAGAATTGCGTAGTACGGCGTGAAGTACCAAACGGGCGCGATGTGTTCCGGTGTCGACAATGGATTCGCCGGTTCGAAGTTCGGCCCTTCCAGGAACAGACCGCCTAACGTCGGCACAAAGAACACGACGATGCAGAACAGCACCAGAAACACGCCGACGCCGACAACGTCTTTAATTGTGTAGTACGGGTGAAACGGAATGCCGTCGACCGGCTTGCCGTTCGCGCCCAAGCGCTCTTTGATTTCAACGCCGTCGGGATTGTTGGAGCCCGTGCGGCGCAAAGCCACCAAGTGCAGTACCACCAACAGCAGCAACGCGAGCGGAATACCGACCACGTGCAGTGAGAAGAAGCGGTTCAGCGTGGCGTCCGCGATGCCGTAGTCCCCGCGAATCCACTCGACGAGGCCGGGCCCGATGGCGGGAATCGTACCGAACAAATTCACGATGACCTGCGCACCCCAAAAGGACATGTTTCCCCAAGGCAGCACGTAGCCCATGAACGCTTCGGCCATGAGCGCGAGATACACGCCCATGCCCAATAACCAGAGGAGCTCGCGGGGCGCCTTGTACGACCCGTAAAGCAGCGCCCGGAACATGTGGAGATAGACGACGATGAAGAACGCCGATGCGCCAGTGGAATGCAGATAGCGGATGAGCCATCCCCATTCGACCTCACGCATGATGAATTCGACGGAGTCGAACGCGGTGGCTTCTCCCACCTTATAAAACATAGTGAGGAAGATGCCCGTAAGCAGTTGCATCACGAGCACGAACAACGCGAGGCTGCCGAAGTAATACCAAATGTTAAAGTTCTTCGGCGCGTAATAGCCCGTGAGCTGATCGTCAATGAACTCATCGACCGGCAGGCGCTTGTTGACCCAAGCTCGCAGCTTGCCGCCTTTGGCGGCTGGCGATCCCGGCGGCTGAACGATGGTGGCCATCACGCAGCTCCTGATTTTTGCTGTTGTCCATCGAGACCGATGACGAGCGTGCGCTCATCGCGGAACTCGTACGGCGGGATGCGCAGATTCACGGACGCCGGTGAGCCTTGAAACACCCGTCCCGCGAGATCGAAGCGCGAGCCGTGACAAGGACAGAAAAAACCACCCGGCCAATCCGCGCCCAGCTCGGGAACGCCCGCCTCGAAGCGCGATTTCGGCAAACAGCCCAAGTGCGTGCAGGTGCCGATGAGTACGAGGAACTCAGCCTTGCGCGAGCGCATCTCGTTCTTGGTGTAGTCCGGCTGCTCGGAGTCTTCCGACTTCGGATCTTTGAGCCGAGCGTCGTTCTTCGAAAGCGCCGATACCATCTCCGGCGTACGGTGCACGATGTAGATGGGCTGTTTGCGCCACGTGACCGTGGTCATCTGACCCGGCTCGATCTTCGTGATGTCCAACTCCGCCGGTGCACCCATAGCGCGTGCACGCTCGGAGGGTTTCCACGAAGCCACGAATGGGGTTACGACGAAAGCGGCGCCGACTGCGCCCATGGCGACTGTCGCGCCTAAAAGGAATTTACGCCGGCTGCTATCGCCGACATCGTCGTCTACGGTGACAACGTTCTCTGCCATCTCTTTAGAGCCTTGTCATGGGCTGGGGCCCGGGGGTTAAACGGGATACGCCTAGCAATTCCCGAACTTCAAATCGCCCACAGATCGCTCGCGCTAGAAGGATTCGCGCACAGCGTGCACGAACGCATTTCCTGCAGTTGCGGGGGCGGCGCATTATACACAGATGCAGATCAATCGCCTTGGAGCGGGCCTGCTCTTCGCAGCCGGCTCGATCGTCAGTGGACTGGCGCTCGCCTTTATCATCGTTTTCTTCCGGCCCGACCTCATCCGGCAGCCCAATTTCGCGCAAGAGCCAACGGCGCTGCCGCCGAATTCCTCGCCTGCCGCGCCGGCGGAAACCGCCCCTGCACGTGTGACTTACTCCGGCGCGGTCCAACGTGCCGCGCCCGCGGTGGTCAACGTCTACACGGCCCGCCTTGTCACGGAACGCGTGGCCCCTTCCGCACTCGATGAGTTGTTCGGGGACTTTTGGCCGCGCTATCGGCGACGCGTAGAGCGAAGCCTCGGCTCCGGCGTCATCGTGGACGCGGAGGGTCACATCGTGACCAACCACCACGTGATCGCGAACGCCGATGAGATTCGGGTGCAGCTCGCGGATGGTCGCGCGGCGACGGCGCGTACGGTGGGCCGGGATCCCGATAGTGACTTGGCGCTTCTACAAATCGAGCTGAAGTCCCTGCCGGTCATGCCGCTTGGACGGTCGGACCGGCTTAAGGTCGGCGATGTGGTGCTGGCCATCGGCAATCCCATCGGTCTATCGCAGACTGTCACTCACGGCATCGTCAGCGCCACGAGCCGTGGCCAATTGGGCGTCGCAACGTTTGAGAACTTCATTCAGACCGACGCGCCCATCAACTTCGGCAATTCCGGCGGCGCGCTGATTGACTCAGGAGGAGAGCTCGTCGGCATCAATACCGCCATCGTCGCGAAGAATCTGGGCGTGGAAGGCATCGGTTTCGCCATTCCGGTAAACATGGTGCGCGGTGTGCTGAACGACTTGATCACCAAGGGCCGCGTGGTACGCGGTTGGATCGGTATCGTGCCGGAAGACATTACCGACGAGCAGGCGAGCGAGCTGCGTCTCACGCAAGGCGGCGTGGTCGTTGCCAATCTCTATGTCGGCAGCCCGGCGCTGCAATCCGGCATTCAGCTCGGCGATCTCATCACGGAGATCGACGGCACAAAGATACGCAGTGCTCAGGAAGCGGTCGCGCGTATCGCGGCTCGCAAACCCGGCGAGAAGATAACGATCCGCGGCGTGCGCGGCCAGAAGCCTTTCGACATGAAGGTGTCCGTTACCGAAAAACCCCGGAATCGTTAGGCGCAAGCATCAAGAACGAGCGCGCACCAAAGCCCGCAATCAAGGCGAGGTCGCCTTGAACACCGCGGGATCCACGCATGAGCGAGTCCAGCTCTTCGCGTCGGCGCCGGGGTTGTGCCAGTTGCACGCGCCATCGATAAGATCGTCCGCGATCTTCGGGCCCCAGCTGCCGGGTGCGTATTCGTGCACCGGCGTCGGCGCCTTCAAGATCGGATCCACGATTGCCCACGCCGCCTCGACTTCATCTTGCCGAGCGAACAAGGTGGAGTCGCCCATCATGGCATCGCCGATGAGCCGTTCGTAGGCATCCATCTCATCGCCGCGCTCTTGAACCACGCTCAACTCGACTTCGCGTCCCTGCATACCGATGCCTGGTTGCTTCGCATGCGCGCCGAGAGCGATAGCCACATCCGGGCCAAGACGGAATCTTAGATAGTTAGACTGTGAGGGCGCGTTGTCGCCAAAGACCCGAGCCGGCGGCGCGCGCAGGTCCACGACCACTTCTGTTGCGCCAACCGGCATCCGTTTACCCGCGCGCACATAAAAAGGCACATCGGCCCAGCGCCAGGAGTCGATCTCCAGGCGAAGCGCGGCAAATGTTTCCACCTGGGAGTCCGCGGCGACGCCCTCTTCGCTCCGGTAGCCTTTGAATTGGCCGCGCACGATCTTGTCCGCCGTGAGCGGACGAATGGATTTGAAGACTTTGACCTTCTCGTCGCGCAGCGCTTCGCCACCGACATTGACCGGCGGTTCCATCGCGAGGAACGCGATGACCTGCAGCAAATGGTTTTGCACGACGTCGCGGATAGCGCCGGCTTCTTCATAGAAGCGGCCGCGCCCTTCCACGCCGATGGATTCGGCCATCGTCACCTGCACGCTCGCGACGAAATTGCGGTTCCAGATCGGCTCGAGGAACGAGTTCGCGAAGCGGAAATACAGCAGGTTCTGCACCGGCTCTTTGCCGAGATAGTGATCGATGCGATAGATCGCCGACTCGTCGAAGACATCGTGCAGCACGTGATTCAAAATTCGCGCCGACGGCAGGTCCCGGCCAAAGGGCTTTTCCACTACGACGCGCGCGCCTTTCGCGCACCCCGACTCGCCGAGATTCTTCACGACCACGGAGAACATGCTCGGCGGAATGGCGAGGTAATGCAGAGGATGCTCCGCATCGCCGAGTGCCTTGCGAAGCGCGACGAAGGGAGTCGACTCGCGGTAGTCGCCATCCACGTATTCAAGCAGCCCGGTAAACCGATCGAGCACCGCGCTGTCGTAGTTCTTCACCCAGCTCTTGATGCTGTCTCGGACTCGATCCACGAGTTGCTCGCGAACCCAACCTGAGCGCCCGACACCGACAATCGGCACCGTGAGATGCCCGCGTCGAACCAAGTTATACAGCGCCGGAAAAATCTTGCGATGAGCAAGATCGCCGGTGACACCGAAGAGAACGAGAGCATCAGCCGCTTGTCGCGCCACGCCGGCCTCCGATTCAACTCTTGTGAGGAACCTCGACATGGCCGCCGAAGCCGAGGCGCATGGCCGAGAGTACTTTGTCCGCGAATTCCGCACGGTCTCGGGATTCGAAGCGCGAATATAAGGCAGCGCTCAGCACGTAAGCCGGCACGCCTTCATCAATAGCCGCTTGCACAGTCCAGCGGCCTTCGCCGGAATCCGAAACGCGACCCGCGAAATGCTCGAGCGCGGGATCTTTGACCAGCGCTGCTGCGGCGAGATCGAGCAATTGCGAAGTGATGATGCTGCCGTGGCGCCACACTTCGGAGATCGAGGCAAGATCGAGTTGATACTCGTAAAGGTGTGGGTCGCTCAGCGGCGCCGTCTCCGCATCCATATTGCGCGCTTCAAGCCCCGCGTTAGCGTGCTTGAGAATATTGAAGCCTTCGGCGTAAGCGGCCATCAAGCCGTATTCGATGCCGTTGTGAACCATCTTCACGAAGTGGCCGGCGCCGCTCTGACCGCAATGCAAATAACCGCGCCCTTGCGGCGAGCCGCTCGCTTTGCTGCCGCCCGGTGAAAGCGTGGCGAAGATTGGATCGAGCGACTGCACCGCCGCTTTCTCGCCGCCGATCATCAAGCAGTACCCGCGCTCGAGCCCGAGCACGCCGCCGCTCGTTCCAACGTCGACAAGGTGAATGCCTTTGGCGGATAGCGCCTTCGAGCGCCGAACCGCGTCGTGATAATGAGAGTTGCCGCCATCGATGACGATGTCGCCGGACTTGAGCAACGGCAAGAGTTGCTCGAGAACGATATCCACGACTTTCGCCGGCACCATCAGCCAAACGGCACGCGGCGCGCGCAACGTTTTAGCCAGCTCTTCCAGGGTATAAGCGGGCTTCGCGCCCTCTTTCGCCAGCGCATCGACCGCTTCGCGGCCCATGTCGAACGCGACACACTCATGCCCGTCACGCATCAACCGGCGAACCATGTTCGCGCCCATTCGGCCGAGGCCGATCATGCCGAGCTGCATAATCTCTCCCATTGAGCGTTATTTAGCGCTCGCATGTGTCGGCATCAGCCTCGCAAAAAAACGCGGCGCGAAGCAATGCCTCTTTAGTTAGGGACACGTTTGATCTGCGCACCGAGTTGCGCGAGCTTTTCTTCGATCGCCTCATAACCCCGATCGATGTGGTAGATCCGTTCGATGTCGGTGCGCCCTTCCGCAACGAGTCCAGCCAACACCAAGCTTGCGGAAGCGCGCAGATCGGTCGCCATTACCGGTGCGGCGGTGAGTTTCTCCACGCCGTGAATGATCGCCGTATTGCCCTCCAACCGAATCTCCGCACCGAGACGTCGCATCTCGAGCATGTGCATGAAACGATTTTCAAAAATGGTCTCAATTATCGTTCCCACGCCTTCCGCAATGGTATTCAGCGCCGCGAACTGCGCCTGCATATCGGTTGGAAACGCCGGATAAGGCGCGGTGCGCAAATCGATGGATTTCGGCCGGCGTCCCCGCATATCCACTTCGATCCAATTGTCCCCGACACCCAGTTTCGCTCCGCTTTCTTTCAGTTTAGCGAGCACCGCATCGAGATGTTCCGGTCGCGTGTTCTTGACTCTCACATGGCCACGGGTGATGGCTCCGGCCACGAGATAGGTTCCGGCCTCGATGCGATCCGGCAAAACCTCGTATTGCGTGCCGTGCAATTTCTCAACGCCTTGAATGACGATCTTGTCGGTGCCCGCGCCTTGAATTTTTGCGCCCATCGAGATGAGAAAGTTCGCTAAGTCCACGACTTCCGGTTCGCGTGCGGCGTTCTCGAGAACGGTTTCGCCATCGGCGAGCGTCGCGGCCATCATGAGATTCTCGGTTCCGGTCACGGTGACGGTTTCTAGCACGAGCCGCGCACCCTTCAAACGGCCGGCACGTGCACGAATGTAACCGCCTTCGATCTGGATATCCGCCCCCATGGCCTGCAAGCCGGCGACGTGAATATTGACGGGTCGCGCGCCAATGGCGCAGCCGCCGGGCAAAGACACATCCGCCTTACCGAAACGCGCGACAAGCGGGCCCAAAACGAGAATCGACGCGCGCATCGTTTTCACGAGCTCGTACGGCGCAAAGCACTCGCGTAGCGTTGAGGAATCCACTTCGATGCGCATGCGCTCATCGATGGTGACTGTGACTCCCATGCGTCCCAACAACTCGATACACGTTGTGACGTCCTGCAGATGCGGCACATTCGCCACGACCACAGGCTCATTCGCCAGCAAGGCGCCGGCGAGTATCGGCAATGTCGCGTTCTTCGCGCCGGAGATGCGAACGTCTCCCTCGAGAGGAATGCCTCCCTGAATCTGCAATTTATCCATGCGTGAATTTTCCTTAAGAGCGCGCTTGCCACTCGTCGGGCGTCAGCGCTTCGATCGACATGGCGTGAATTTCACGCCCCATCAGCTCACCTAGCGTGCTGTAGACGAGTTGATGTCGCGCAAGCGGGCGTTTCCCCGAGAATTGCGGCGCGATTACGCGTGCAGAAAAATGCGTGTTGTCTTCGGATTGAACGAGTACGTCGGCGCCGGGTAAACCCGTGCGTATCAAGTCGGCGATTTGTTCGGGATTCATAGGCGCCATCATATCCAAAACGCGGCTCGGCCATTCGCGGTAGCATGGCGTCCCGCGGCGGCCGGCCGCGAATCCGTTCGTTGCAGAGATTCATGAGCGTCGTTCCGGACACTTCCGCTCAAGACGAGCAGCTTCTCACTTCGGCGCGGCGCGCCTTGCGAATCGAAGCGCAAGCGGTCGAGTCCCTGGGCCCGCGACTAAACAAGAGCTTCGCGGACGCGTGTCGGGTTTGTCTCGCCTGTGAAGGCCGAATGGTGGTAACGGGCATCGGCAAATCCGGCCACATCGCGCGAAAGATCGCGGCGACATTCGCAAGCACGGGCACGCCCGCGTTCTTCCTGCATCCCGCCGAAGCGAGTCACGGCGACCTTGGCATGATCACGCGCACGGACGGCGTATTGGCCATTTCTAATTCCGGAGAGACTCGCGAGCTGATTTTGCTGCTGCCGCATTTGAAGCGACTGGGCCTTCCACTCATTACGATGACAGGCAATGGAAATTCCACGCTCGCTCTTGCGTCAACAGTGGTATTGGATGTCAGCGTCCCCGAGGAAGCCTGCCCCTTAAACCTCGCACCGACAGCGAGCACAACGGCCACGCTCGCCATGGGCGATGCACTGGCGGTCGCTTTGCTCGATGCGCGGGGCTTTACGGAGCAAGACTTCGCTCGCTCACATCCGGGCGGCATCTTGGGCCGTCGTCTCGTGCTGCATGTCGAAGACGTCATGCGCAAAGGGAATGACTTACCTCGCGTTAACGCTGAAACGCCGCTGGGCGAAGGTTTGTTGGAAATGTCCCGCAAGGGTCTGGGAATGACTGTCATCGTAGATGGCAACGATCATGTCCTCGGCGTATTCACGGACGGCGATTTACGCCGCGCCCTGGATGGCCAATTGGATGTGCACAGCGCCGTGATGAGCGACGTAATGACCTCCCATCCGAAGACGATCGGACCGCGCGAATTGGCTGCTGAAGGCGCCCATCTCATGGAGCTGTTCCGCATTACGGTCCTGCCGGTGGTGGATGCCAGCGGCAAGCTTGTCGGGGCGTTCAATGTCCATGACCTGCTACGAGCCGGTGTGGTTTGAGTGCCGATTTGAGCTCGCCAAATGAGTCTGAGAGGGGGTCATGACACGTAGTGCGGCAGACGCTTCTTCCATACGCCTATTAGTCCTAGATGTGGACGGTGTTCTTACCGACGGACGTCTGTATTACGGGA
>Ga0307515_10003415_pt1 | contig 33443 bp, 27 predicted proteins | sample 17_EM_MG_FD_194513 | JGI IMG/M metagenome (GOLD analysis project Ga0307515, IMG submission 194513) | Populus trichocarpa ectomycorrhiza microbial communities from riparian zone in the Pacific Northwest, United States - 17_EM | ecosystem: Host-associated > Plants > Roots > Unclassified | place... | reverse complement strand
AACGCTTCATCTTGTGTTCTTTGTTCCTTTTTATGTATTCTTATAGCATCGAGCAACCCTGGTCTTATTTCGTGTAATTGTTCTTCGCTCTTTATTTTATTATTATCCTTCGTAATAATATTCTCGTTTAATTTGTGTTCCATTTTACCTTCACTTGGATGGGCTTGTAATCCAACAACAATCATGATGGTATAAACGTAATTCTACCTAGAACAACTTCCTCCCTGTTTTCATTCCTTTCTATTTTACCTTATTCAAACATATAATAGAGGGAAAATAAATTCTCTTCTTCTACTATCATCCCTTCCACTTTCAATCCTCTCTTATTTTTGTACTCAATTAAAAAACTCAACATGTGGTATCAAAGTTGTATTAATTATGTGGTTAGAAGTTAAATTATTTTAACTCCATTCTCTCGTTAAATCAACGTATGCGTTTATGGAAAATTCAAAGAGTTTATATATATGTATATATGTATGTATATATGTATGTATGTATGTATATGTGTGTGTGTGTGTGTATGTATGTATATGTGTGTGTGTGTATTCATGAGTCGTCACTTAACATGTTAATATTTTGATTTGATCTAACGAAGATAAAGTTTTTATGGATATGTCAAGTTTTGGTTAGATAAATTTCTTAGATTTTGGTATGAATATTTCATAGATTCTTTAAAATGGCCTAGTGAAAGTAAAGAAAGGGTTATCATGCCTTCAATTTTAATGGTATGAACGAAACGTAAAAATCAACAATTTAAATAAATCCATAACCTTCAAAGAGAAATAAAACTAGCCCTTGATAATTAATGTTTCACGCGAAGATACTAAATTACTTCAGTAATGATTGCGGATTCGGGATGTTTGAATTTATATTAATTTCCAAGACAATTTCATCTTCTTCCTCCTTGTCCTCCTCCATTTCCCTTTGATCATAAAAATCTCGTACAATTATTGAACGTTACCTCAGTTAGTTTTATTGTAGAATTTTCTTCAATAAAACGAAATTCAAGTCTCACAAGGATAATTATCGTGGAGAAGGACTATCCCACTGTCCTCATATTCTATTTGGAAATGTCAAATATCTCCTAATAATGCACCTAATATTGGAAAATGACATTTATTATCATGGGTGTCACGTATCTTAGAAAGTTAAAACTGTCTTATTAGGAGATATGTCATGTAAAACGTGTAGCTACTATTTGTTACCTCCGAAGTCTGCAACCTAGAAGCTTGGGGAAGCCAATAATGGAGTTCAGGATGGGCGGTCCTCATCTATTCTTTAGACATTTGAAATAATATTAATTGTACCATTAACATTTCGCACTTCGTCTATTTTCTAATGTCTAAACTCTGAAATCCCGTTCCTCGTAATTCATCCCATTCCAGTCCTTTTTTTCTTTTTAGCCAGCCCTCTAGACTGTTTATGTAATGATGCCCTTCGGGTTTTGAACAAAGAACACGAATTTTCTCTGTCCCTTCTACTCTTAAATCCTGCTTGTTAGTCTCCTGCTTTGAAGATCAACTCTTTATAGTTTTACCATGTGCCTACGAAGCTATGCAAGACATGTCCAATCTTGAGGGTTGGGATGTTAAAGTGAGTAGTCATGATTCCGGATATTAGGCAGAGGGTTGGTGTAACATGGCACAGTGAGTCCCAATCACTGGAGGACAAGGTGCGCCTGCAGATATCAAAAGGAAGGGGGGAAAAAACAGTCATGGCTAAACAGAATATGAAGAGAAAAGAGTGTCATATTAGTGCTATCAGGTCAGCCAGGAGTCCATTTCTGATTTTGGCTCTCTGTCATTCTTGGTTACACCAAAGATTTCCCTGCGATCCATCCGAGTCCAATAGGTATTTATTGACCATGAAGTTTCCTCACAAGTTGCTCAGTGGATGCTCCGCCTTGCATGTTTTCCAACTTGACTGTTAAAGTGATTTGCTGCAGCTTTCCAGGTCATATAACGGTCCTGAAAGATTTAACTGGCAGCTAGTAGCACAACTCATTTCTGAGATTTTTTTTTTTTATAAAAAAAATAGCAAAGTGGCCAAAAATATCTGGCAAAATAGCATAGCCCCAAATTTAATTGTAAAACTAGCCCAATTTGAGGCGAGATGCAGGTCGAACTCGCCCCACTTTTAAGAGACTCAAGTTGAATATATCTCCTTAACATGAGTAGGTTTAAAGGTTTAACTTTCGTGCCGTGATATTTTACTAAATATTTTTATATATATTTATGCGATTAAAAAATATCCATTTATGATGTGATATATATATATATATATATATATAATGCATCAAAGTCTGCAATAATTGAGCCAAGGGATTGTGCTAAAATGACTAAACAAATTATTGGTGTAAGTAGAAAATTTTCCTTCTTTTGCAAACTTGATTATCACGCTGCTGTGTGGTTGTTCAGTACCATGGATAAGATAACGAGTCTTCTTAAATTGATAGTCTTCCCAACAGCTCAAGGGAAATAAATGTTAGGCCATGTACTGTCGCCTGTTCATGAGCTCACCAGTGACATTTGTTTTAAAGAAGTTTTGGCTAATACACGTCACCCACTCGCTGTTTAGCAAGACTTTTATGGCCTTGAGCAATTTTTCTTTTTCCCCGTCTGGTTAATTATGCAGCTGAGACCTAGGATTTTACGGAGAAATTTAAAAATCTGACTCTTGAAAAGGGCAACTTAAGAATGAATGGCTGAGATCATCTCATCAGATGATCAAAAGCCTTGGTTTAAGATATCTTCTTAGTGGGATCCACAAGAAATTTGAGCACCAAACCTTCTTGCATGCGTGACAAATTTATGGTTTTGCTGCAAATTCGTGGGTGTTTGTTGGTCTTCACGGGCTCTCCTACTCTAGAATCCCAAGTGACTGACAGCAGCAATGATACTCAAGTCCACTTGCCTTCGTTTAGCAGAGAAAAAACCAAGCTGCATGCCAGTCTTTTTCTGTCAATATCTGATTTTGTTTGCACTTCCTTTGGCCTATTCATTCATTTAGTCACATGTATTATGGTACTTGTCTTCTAAGTACAAGCGGTGGAGAAGAGTGTTACTTGTATTCAGAGATGTTTCTGTTCACTTCTCAGGACTGAAAGAGTTTTTCCCCTGCATCAACATGTCAATGAAGGTACGTGCTTCTTCAACAGGTTATATGGTATTTTCTGTTAACATTTTGGGATCTAAGCTTCTTTGCTTATGCGTTGCTTGCTGGATTGTTGATATCATCTTGATTGCGTCCTGTTCTTTACATTCTCATGAACAATTCTTTTAGGCCAAGGCATTTGTCTTCCCTGAGCATGCGCATGCACCCCAGCCTAATTTTCAAATGTTATATTCTAAGACTGGAATCCAGAGTAGGGAAAATTAAAGCCTGCCTTTGTGTATGGGCAACATGCACTATGCTTTAAACAAATCAAACAAATGATGCCAATTAGTGATGGAACAGACAAAAAGCTCACTGAGATCATCTGATTGGCAATTATAACAACAATAGCCTCATAGCTTAGGGTGGTCCACTTAGCTTTCAGGTGATCAATCTATGCTGCTATGCGAGTTTTTTTTTCCTCTCCAACGCTTCAGCAGCCAAAGGGCCATACCATTTGGCGTCCAGTAGTGCTGCTGCCATAAAAAATAGGTAAATAAAAAGGAGTAGCATGATAGTTCAATCTTGATAAACTGATAAAGTGGAATATAAAATAGGTAAGAAATTATGAGGTAGTTTTGGTCTTCATGACTTCAATAGAGGAGGTGGTAGGGCTCAGGTCAGTTTCTATTTGTCAGATAAGCTGGCTGCTAATGATTTTTTTTTAAAAAAATTAGCAACAATGTCGTCGTGAACCTTCTCTCTGTAGGGATTGGATGAGAAATAAATTCCAACCAAGCATTTCGTCTCCTTATTAGTTCTTTCTCAGAAATGGCCAATGAGAGATATTTTTCCTGGTCTCCTTCAGAAATGTTTCTTCCCCAAAATGCTTCCTCACTGAAGGGCCATGTCTTTTCTGGTAACTGTAATTGGTGGTGGGACAGTTGGATACCACTCACTTAGTGTATTTAGCCTGTTGCTGGCCAGGAAAGTGCATTGTGTTCTTCTTGGGTCCATTTTATGTTCATGATTGAAGCAAGGCCCTAGTGGATAGCGATATTCCTAGCCATTAATTGGTCGCTTACATTGCATGTGCTCCAAGCTATTGGCTATAGTATGATTCCTCCCCCTTTTAATCCCCAGCTTTGGCATGTGGGTCTGGTTGGTTGAACATGACATCATTTTGATTAGAGAATCTTTATTGCGAAGTGAAATCACAGTTGGGAAACTGTGGGAAGGTTTAGGGTTTTATTATCATAGAATCAAATCCGAATAGTGGATAGGCACAACATCATGCCAAGCATCTGTTTGGTAGTGGTGGTGTCAAAAAAGCTCAAATAGTGTAACGGTACGAACTTTATTTGAAAATTAGGTCCTCTGTAGAAAAAGCTTGTACAACCCCTCTATAGCTGTGACGACTAAGATCTCCATTCTTTATCATCACAAATGTAAATCGATCTCATGTTCAATAAGCAAGATTTTAGGAAGAAAACTAAACTTAAAGTTGTTCCAAATTGTTATTTAGTAATGGTAGAATTTATACTACCGCGCGCCACTACCACCCCACCGCACCCCCATCATTATCACTGATGGCAACTCCTTCACCGTTATTGCTCTCCCACCACCTTCATTATGGCCATTACTCTATCACCACCCCTCTCTTTTTTCCCTTGCCGCCAGCACCATTACCTTCACCACTATTATAACCATCATAACAACACATCATCAACATCTTAGTATCATCATCTTTTTCATACCGTTATTGCAAGAACTTGTTCTTTGAAAAAACATTTTACTTGCAATTTCTTTTTATTTGTAAAATACTTTACCCAAAACAAACGCTCTTTAACATGAAGTGACAGGCCACCATGAGAAATTAAAGGATGAGTTTTTGAAAACAAAACATGATCCAATCTAGAATGTCAAGTGCTGGAATTGAATGAGGAAACACAAGACACCAAACAACGAAAAAGAAGTGGAGAGATGAAAAGAAATTAACAAACTCAAATAAGCAACCAATTCATGGTTGATATAAGATTTAGAGTCAGTTTTGGAACTAAAAATGAAATATGAAGTGAAAGATTCGACAAAAGAAAATAAAAATAGTTCTTTCATGATTGACATGCAATGGAGAATATTTATCAGAGTGAGAATAATAGGAGCGTGAGATGTAATGGTCTTACTACTAAAGAAAACAGAATTAGAGGTCATATTATTGTAGCATGCAAGATCAAACTAGGAGTTAAAACTATTCTGGATAACAGAAAGGGTAGAATAAGAGGACATAATATCTTCTTCAAGGCGTCGATGATGAAGTAGCAAGAACAACTTTCTATGTATAGATGTTACAAACAAGACGACCTCAAGTCTGAGAAGTTGTTCCTGATGAAGAAGAGTAGCTAGCATGAACAGGCTTAAAATCATCACGAAGACCTATTAAAGATTGTTTGGCTAGGCTATTTTTTCAAATCATCATGACGGTAGAGATGGATTCTACCAAGAAAAAACCAAGACGAAAACAAAAACATAGAATGAAAATTATCTAACTACATCTATTATGATGCATTTATTATTATTGGATTGTTATATATATATATATATATATAAAAGGAATAACAATCAATATTTGAATGAAAATGAATGATATTATTAAAGCAATGCTAGGATACTTAAATATTTTACAAAAGCTTTTTTAACGAAGTAATTATTTGTCAAATGAAAAGATTCTTAAAATATAGAATGTTAATTTATCGTATCTAGTAATGCACTGATAATTATACTATGTATTAACTAAGGAATCATCAATTATTTATTAGCACAACATTTATGAAAAAAATCTTAGTTAATCATTATCTTTATCATTAGATATCAAGCTGTAAGTGTTATTTTTTTGGTTTTAAATTATTTTAATATGCTAATATAAATATACATTTAAAAAATAAAAAAATATATTTTTTACAAAACATTTTAAAAATTAAATGTTACCAAAATATCAAACATTACTTAAAATAGTAGACATGATACGTGGCAAGTTTTCCATACTTGTGGGGAGAAAAAACTAATTCGAAAATCATTACATTACCTTGCAGGTGAAAGGTCACCAAGAAAGATGTTACGTGTCAAAATCATGCGTCCTTCCATGCATAAAATTTGTCATGTGTACTTGTGCTAGTATTTCTATTTCTTTATAGTATATTTTTTTTTCTCAATAAACAAGAGATTATAGAGTGGTAAGTGATTAAAGAGGTATTTAGTAACGTGGCTAAAATATTTTTGTTTAAATTAAATATTTTTTTATTTAAAATTATTTTTTTATTTTTTTAGATTATTTTAATGTGTTATTATTTAAAATAAATTTTAAAAATAAAAATATTATTTTAATATATTTTCAAATAATAAACATCTTAAAATATAATTTTTATCACATTTCTAAATAAAATTAAATATTCTAACAAAAAATTATTAATGGATTATGGAGCCACTTGCTTAATTGCTTTAAAAGAAGTTTTGGAGTGTTTTTTTTTTTTAAGTATTTTTTTTTAAAAATATATTAAAAAATTAATTATAATTTTTTAAAATAAAAAATAAATATATTTTAAAAAAATCATTTTTTTAAAGTAACCGCTGACACAGTTATAAACGGGCCCAGGAGTAAAAAGATCCACTGTCTTTTTGAAAACAAAATCTTTGCATGGCTAAGCTTTTGTGCATCTTATAAAGCAAGCTTACACAGGGATATTGTGCTCCCTCTCCTTTTTCTTTATTCCCCCCTCTCTCTCTTACAAATTCAATTATAGCTTCAAAATTGAGTGAAAAAATCAGGCTTTTGGACAGAATACTGTTTTTTTTTCCCTTTCCCCTTTAGAGTCTTTTGCTCAAAATCAGTTCTTTTATTGCCTGCTGCCTAGGTGGGTTCTTGATGTGTTTCTTGTGTGAGTTATAATTCATTTTGTGTGTTTGGTTACAAGGGAATTCTTTTACTAGTGTCAGTGTTTTTGAGCTCAACTTGATATTCAAGTTGGAAGTGTTTTGTGTTCTTTTCATGCAATGTGTTCGCTTTTTCATCTGTGTGAAAATAAACGAAGAGAAAGCTCCGTTTTTGTGTGTTGGATTAAATTGCTTCTGTGGATCTTATGTTTCTTCTTGTCTGCCCTCTGCCAATCTGCCAATCTTGTTTTCATGAACTTGAAAAAAGGGTGGTGATGCTTTTTTGGATATTTGAGGTTTATTTTTCAAATGAGAAAGTTCAAATATTTGGGCTTAAATAGCCAGGATTTTTTGTAGACCCCATTTTTGTTGCTTCAATGCAATTCTGTGGATCCCATTCTCTGTGTTATCTCTCTCGTTGCCCTTCTGTCATCTTGTGTTTGTCTTGTTTTGATGAATATGCTTAAGATGCTCATGCTAATTAAATTCACTCCGAGAATTGAATTTTATACAGCAGTAGAAAAGTGTTTCACTGTTTTAAGATGTGACAATGATGTGATGTTGTATTCTTAATGTCCAACTTAGTAGGGTTTAAGTTTTTTGTGTGGCTTATAGTGATTATTGAACACTCAATTTACTTTTCAAACAAAAATGTAGGAGGCTCAATTGCTCTAGAAACACCAGGAGCCCATAAAATTGGTGATTGGAGGTTGGGCTGCTAAAGTGAGCGTATGCCTGGAAACCAGGACAACGGTAATTCCATCCATAACTCAGGTCGTGTCGGACGGCTCTTAAAACTAAGAGAGCTAAGGCGAAACATCAGGTCTGCCTATTCAAATGAGTTAACTGATAATCATAGAGGAACTGAACCATGTGAATATGATCTACGAGCGCGGGAAGGTGACAGCTTGAACAATTCCTTTATCGAACAATTCTTGGAAGGGGCTATTGCGCAGGGATGTGAAAAGCCAGATGCCAGGCCTTTAAGGCAACGCCTATTGGTGGTAGCTAACAGACTGCCTGTATCTGCTGTTAGAAGAGGTGAAGACTCATGGTCTTTGGAGATGAGTGCTGGGGGCCTAGTCAGTGCTCTTCTAGGTAAGCAAGTAAAATATTTGATGCATTGATTGTTGTTCTAAACTTTTTATGGAATGGAGAATAAAAATTCATGTCATGGACCCTAAAGTAGTTGAGACTAAGAGTTGGTTGAGTTGGGTTTGTTATTTAAATTATTCATTCTTACTGTTCAGGCTTCTGTATCCTCTCTGATTTGTCCTCCATTTCATTAAACTTCATCATTTTTGAAGTTTTATCCTTATTGCATTTGCTCGTTCCTCTTGTGATCATGTACCTAATGCGTTTTGGACAATGTTAAACAAGGTGTGAAGGAGTTTGAGGCGAGATGGATTGGCTGGGCTGGGGTTAACGTGCCAGATGAAGTTGGCCAGAAGTCGCTTACTAAAGCTTTGGCTGAAAAGGTTGTCTCCAGAAACCTTTCGAACTTGAATTCTTCCTTGCGCATTCTCGCACATTATACCTAAAAACTCGAAAGTTGCTGATTCTCTCCTCTTCTTCAATTATTGCAGAGGTGCATTCCGGTATTCCTTGATGAAGAGATTGTTCATCAATATTATAATGGCTACTGCAACAATATACTGTGGCCTCTCTTTCATTATCTTGGGCTTCCACAAGAAGATCGACTCGCCACAACCAGAAGTTTCCAGTCTCAGTTTGCTGCATATAAGAAGGCAAATCAAATGTTTGCTGATGTGGTTCACCAGCATTATGAGGAGGGTGATGTTGTCTGGTGCCATGATTACCATTTGATGTTTCTCCCAAAATGCCTGAAGGAATACAACAATAATATGAAAGTTGGTTGGTTTCTCCATACACCCTTTCCTTCTTCTGAAATCCACAGGACACTGCCATCTCGATCAGACCTATTACGTTCTGTTCTTGCTGCCGATTTAGTTGGGTAAGTTCACTTATATAATGCAAGTGTCTTAAATCATTTATAGCATACCATTTTAGCTTTGCAAGTATGGTTGGTACGGTTAAAACATTGGCAAGGGAAAATGGCTGGATTTGTAAATTGTTTGGACTTCACTTTAAATTAGAATGGTCCATTTATTTTCATATATTGCATCCTTCACCTGAGTGAGTATCTCATGTTCACTGTACATGTGGTTGATGTAAGGGACTTTATTTCTGTCTCTTTGCTGAACTCCCTTGTCTGTTTAGAGTCAAGTGCGACGAATGATCCCATGAACTTCATCTCACTTGTTTGTCTGTTATGGCAAACAAACAAAAAGCTGATGTGTATATACGACTGCATTTACGCTTGAAATCGTTAGATTGAACTTCATCTGATTTTTGGTAGTTACAGTTAATGGGGAAAGCTAGAGAAAATCAGTGATTCAGAAATAGGTTCCATACATAACTGAGACATGGAATTCATTGCTCTGAACAATTTTGATGTAGGATCTTTAAATCTATCATTATTGATCGAAATACAGAAGGAATGTCGCTTTCAAACTCAGAAATAAACTTTTGTTGCTGCAAATTAATCTTGTTGTAACATGAATAGGACCCCCTTTTCTTTTGTGCTTTTTGCTTCAGATGTAAGAGCATTCTTTCAGTATCTGCTAAGACTCGTGTCACTACTCCCAACACTATAACTTAACATATTAATTTTGTCCTCTAGATTTCACACCTATGACTATGCAAGACATTTTGTTAGTGCTTGTACTCGCATTCTTGGGCTAGAGGGCACACCTGAAGGCGTTGAGGATCAAGGGAGGCTGACACGAGTTGCTGCGGTATGTTTGAGTAGAACTATTCATTTGAATTCCCCTTGTGTTGTTTCGCTAAGCCACTCCATTCTTTTTGTTGTAGCAGCACAGCATGTCAAAGTTTTAACATGTTCATGAGCAAACAAAATTCTACTCTTGTTATACTAATTATGCTCTATCTTCTTGTGATCAGTTTCCAATCGGGATAGACTCAGATCGGTTCATAAGAGCTCTTGAACTCCCTCAAGTCCAGGATCACATTAAAGAACTGAAGGAAAGATTTGCTGGCCGAAAGGTAGATGCGATCTATACTTGATTAAGTTATCTATTTTCTGCAATATGGTGGTTGAAACTTTAAGTTTTTTCAAGTATCACTAGTTTGACATTGAATGCACTTGCAGTGAATATGGTTTGAAGTACTTGCAACATATGTAATTGGCATGACATTGGAACTCTGATTTTTGTTGGTCATGGAAACTGGGAGCACCTCCAGCTCCAGCTGCCAAGTCATGCTATTTGAGTTTCTGTATTGTTTCATGTCAATTGAATTTTGTTTCTCATGAACAGTTCTAGCAGTCAGACCTTGAATATTGTTTCATGTTTCCTTATTTAAGTATTTAAGGAAAGAAAAAAGAAGAAGAAGAATGGTCAGTTGTTTTGACCCATGTTGTTTTCTAAAATGATCAACTACGTCCAGGATCCAGCACCAAGACTTGCATAATCTGAAAATGAACGCTTCTCCATAAGAACCTTCATTGTCCTTGAAGGTTGGGTTGTTATTCAAGGTTATTTGTTCTGATCTTTACAGCATTAAAATTGAACAACACCAAATCCAATGCCAAGACACCCATTTTGAATCTTTCAATTTCCCTTTTAATGTAATTATCTTATGTAATTTAACTTTTAAGGTTTAGGTTCTCTCACACTGTCGCTTTTACTGTCATCCATTTGTTGCACAAACCATGTCTTTAAATTATTTTTTCCTATCTGATTACTGCTGAAATTCTTATAATTAACAGGTGATGCTAGGTGTTGACCGCCTTGATATGATTAAAGGAATTCCACAGAAGATTCTTGCTTTTGAAAAATTTCTCGAGGAGAATTCTCACTGGCGTGATAAAGTTGTTCTACTGCAAATTGCTGTGCCAACAAGAACAGATGTTCCTGAGTGTATGATTTCTGACACCCTTGATACAGTTCCTTTTACAGTGTTGCTCATCATGTTGTTGGCATTTTAAACTGACTGTTCTCTGAAATTTATTTATGTCTGAAAGAGTTATATGGTCCCATATGCCTAAACAATATAAACTACGAAAGAAAAGGTCTGGGGATGAAAGTTAGATCTTAGCTCTTAAGCACTGCTGATGCCCTGTATGTACAAAAATGTTCCAAATTGCATAGCGTATGCTACTATTTTTCCTAAATGGTAGAAGCTACACTAGGTTCTTTTTTTCTTTTTTCAATTTCTTTAGCTATAGTGGAGATCACTCTAAATTGAACCTAATGTCTCTGTGGAACCCTGACCTCGGGCCTTAAAAGTAGAACTTCGCTTGAGCCTTGAGCTGGTGCTCAAAAAGCAAATGGGGATGTGAGCATGAAAGCTGGATCTCAACTTTGATGTCATTGTATCTTGTCGCTTCCATGCTAAATAGATTATTGACTCTTAGCCTTGTGTTGCATACCAAACTGTGGGCTTTGTATCTTAACAAAAAGGATAATTCAGTAAGTTTTGCTTGTATATTCACAGATCAAAAGTTGACGAGCCAGGTTCATGAAATTGTTGGACGCATTAATGGCAGATTTGGAACATTAACTGCTGTTCCAATACATCACCTGGTATGTTTTTAATTTGAGAACTCAATGTTGGGTTATGAGATGCTTGTTATACATGGCTTGTTGGCTTGACAAATTAAATACTATTCAAAGGGTGTAAAATTTATCTTTGGCTTTATGTGAATCTTGTTTCTAGCTTCTTGTGATACTTTCAGATGTGTATATCTGCTGGAAATTTTAAGAGAATGGCAGGATTACTGTTTCTATAGCTGAGAAGGAAGTGTGTGGACCAAGTAAAGCTTAGGACAGTCCATATTGTTATAACTTGACTTAATTGCATAACATCACAGACTTTGGTGCCATGATATTATCCAGAAATTAATGACACATTTCAAGAATTCAAATGATGTGCAGTTAGTACCTTAATAGTTCACTATATCCGTAGTTATATTAGTAATTAGCTTTAGTGTAACATTTTATACTAGTATGTGAAACAAGCTTGATATTTTTCCTTAAAGATTATTTTAATGTAACGTTCTATCCATAAGAATAGGATCTATGAAACCAAACTTGTTGGGATGTGTTAGGGCTGCAAATCTGTTCTTGTTGGTTCAAGTAGAGTGCCAACCAGAACGTTTTTACATGCCTATGTATCTTCTTGTGACTTGTCAGTTGATCAATATTAGCTGTATTTGTTAATTAACATGATGATATCAACGCACAGCTCAGGAATAATGACCAGTTCCATCTATCTAGATTTCAGAAAATCTACTTGTTTCTGTCTAATCCAAACATTTGAATGTAAAGGTAAGAACTCTCATGCAGATCTCTGTTTCAAAAGAAAAGGAAGAGCCAAAGGACCTACCTCCATGAAATATAGTTCGTAGCCAGACTTGCTATCTTAGGCCTCACACCTAATTTCCCTTTCTTAGGTCTGACCTTCGTGGCATAGCCCTTGATCCTGGGCATGCGCATGGATCAAATGTTGTAAGGCTGAGTGCTCCATTCTCTTCTCCTTTCCTTATAGCTCACAGTCAGACTAGTATGTATTCAGGGAAGGAACTCCAATTTGGCCTTCATATTGAAAAGCAAACCCTGGCATACAAAGCTGTAGCCAAACATAATTGGATGTTTTAACATTCTAGGTCCAAGTAAAGTGGAAGCCATTGAGAAAACTTTTGGGAGACAACAGTTTTTGTGCACTTAGTTTTGTTCAGGCCTCAACAAAACATAACAGCATGGGAAAAAAATGGATAACGATATGCCAGTTTTTGAGCTGGGTGGTTTATAACTAAGAGAACTGAAGACCTTGGCTAGGTTTCTGCTTTGCTTTTGGGATATTTTATTTGAGCAAGCATAGTATTAGAACTTCTTTAAAGATTTTCGATCTAATCCCGGAAAAATGCCTAGTTTTTCCGAGTCATCTTCTAATGATTTAATCTTGCATCTGAGTATCTTCAATGTGGAATTTCTGAAGCAGTTTCTTTTGTGCTTACAGGATCGATCTCTCGACTTCCACGCCTTGTGTGCATTATATGCAGTTACTGGTAATGTTTTCTGTCATTTAGTGCTTGGGTTCGCAAGCTCTTTTTTTTGGAATCCTTTTATGCTTTTTTTCTTTTTCTGGATAAGGTTTACCTTCTTTTTCCTGCAACTGAAAACAATGGACAAGCCAATAGTAGTAGCTCTTATTACCAATTGTCAAAGATGGGTCACTTAAGACTCTTAGTCACGATGTCCTTAGTTTAACCTACCTAGACCTATTTTACAGAAAATCCAATCTTCAAAATAAGCTCTTACCAACAATTGACAAGTATCTTCTTAAATATAGCTTCCAAGAGATAAACATTGCTATTTTGGCAGCTACTATGTTCTTGTATAGATGGGCAGCACACAAATGTGTTGGATGTTTATAGATTGATCAAGTGCTATAATCTTCAGAACTGGATGTTTATTTCCCTTAATTTGCTTTAAGTTTCTCTTACGAATTTATTTCATTTTCCTTTTTCCTTCACCAGCTATTTGTAAACTTTTTAATCCTTCTTAACACATTGCCACTGTAAAATTTGCTGTGTGGCCATAAAGTTATCAAACAGAAGAAATTCACCATCATTCAGAAGCACTGCAGTATAAATTATCAATAATGAATATAATAATGAGAACAACAATAATAATGACAAGGTAGAGATGGAAATGACAGCCCATAAAGTTCACATCCTTGCCGGTTATTCAGACTACAGCCTCAAACTGTTTCAAACTCTTGCATCAGTTACATGTTAGCTTATTTGTTGGACATAATCCTTGTTTGAATCTGTACTTATCTGAAAAGCTACATAGAACACGTTTGTATGTAATGGAGCGGATATGCAAGTGGAAGCGCAAAAATCTCCTAGATAGTTGCATGTATATAAGCAGAGGTTGGGAACGTGTTCATAAGCCAAATCATCAGAATAGCTAAATCATGAGTTGAAACTTATGAAGTGGAATGTAACTAGAAAATTATCAGTTTGGGACATCAACTTGCGTGTGTGCACCCTGTGTATGCATGTGTTTGTTTAGTAGTATATCCATTGTGTTGAGAATTGTTACATAAACAGTATCAAAACCCAAGACAATGGCTATGACACGATGATAATAAAATCAACATCACTTAGGTGTTAGTTCCTATAAACTGTTCCAAACACATTTGTATCACTTAGATGTTAACTCATTATTAGGACAGATATGGTGTTTGTTCAAGACAATGCTTATTTGAACAGCCATGTTGCACATATTCTTCTAAATGGAGTGGACATAAACATTTATGCACGCGCACAAACAAATATGTATGTATATATTTTTATGAGTGAATCCTTTTTGTATGAAATCCTATTTGTTCATAAATAAATTCACATGTCCATAATGTACTCTTCTCATCTTCACTATTTGAATATGTGCCTTTCCTTGTGTATTATTTGTTCAACTATAAATGATATACTTTCAAGTAGGGTTTTATGCTATTGTTTAACTCTTGTTACTCGTGAAATGGCATTTTTCCGAGAAGTGAATATGAAAGTATGCCAGCTGTTCTAGGGTACCAGATGGTGTCAGAATTACTGCAGTAACTAGTCAATTAACGTTGTTAGAAAATTTGAAATCAGTAAATGTATTAATGTCAATCTGTCAGTAGAGGTCTGAAAATGCTTTCATTTTAGACTTTGGACAAACTTCAAGAACTAGAATTTTGTCTCAGAATGTTGGCAGTATTAATGACAGTGAAAATTCACAATGTTTTCTCCTAAAAGTGACTCTCACTGATTTAATTGTATTGTTATTGGAAACGGAATGAATGTGCAAGAAACCTGGTCTGTTTTTCAGCTGATGTCATTCGCCGTGATGTTCTTTCTTTCTTTCCAGATGTTGCTCTTGTTACTTCTTTGAGGGATGGAATGAATCTTGTCAGTTATGAGTTTGTAGCATGCCAAGATTCAAAGAAGGGTGTGCTCATTCTTAGTGAGGTAATTAAACATTAGTTAAAATGTGTGATGTTTGAACTTTCTCTAATATTTGTGATGTTGTTTATCTCTTTGCAATTGTGAAAATGACCAAATAAAGCTCCACACAGAGCATCAACACCAACCCTTTGATGCTGTGTTTTTCTGCATTGATATGGAATGAAAATCAATTATATTTACTATAAATTGTTAATAGCTATATATTTGAATAATTACTATTTTCTGTATGTTATGCATTATATGTCTCCCAGTCTTAAAAAATAGGCTTTTTGTATTTTGTAGTTTGCAGGTGCAGCCCAATCCTTGGGTGCTGGAGCAATCCTTGTGAACCCTTGGAACATCACTGAAGTTGCTGATTCAATACGCCAAGCTCTAACTATGTTACCTGAAGAAAGAGAGAAGCGACACCGGCACAACTTTGTCCATGTGACAACCCACACTGCTCAAGAATGGGCTGAAACTTTTGTGAGGTACACTTATAACAGTGTTTTAAGCATAGATTATCTTTGAGAAATGGATCAAAAGTACTTTAGGTCTTAAAACCTTTTTAAACACAAGTTGGTGATATTATTTGTCTATTGTGATTACTGGGGTTATGAGTTTGAAGCACTGTGGAAACCTTTTAAATACAATCCCCTTGTGCAATCATAACCTTTCCCCTGTACATAAGGTTGTTCCAGAGACCTTGCTGAGTTATTCTGTGGAACCTTTGAAGTAGGATAAATTAAGTCTGGATGAGAAACATTGATTTCAATATTATGGTCTCTTATCATTTTGTTTTTTGAATGCTGTTGGTGCATGTTAATAAATGACTGCATCTGGCATACCACGTGTGTGTAGAATGAAGTATAATTGGCAATAATTGGTCATTACCAATAACATTTAAATAGTTATGAATAGACTAGTTAATTATGTTAAAATGATTATCTTCTGGTGTTTTTGCTCAGCAAAGATGGTCAAGCTCTTATATTGCTAGTAGTCATAATTCAACTTCGAAATGTGTAGTACTGTTGTATGAAAACTTCAATACTAAATGTGGCTCTTTTGATATTTTGCATTTTGTAAGACAACAAGAATAGAAAATTATAGCTTTTCAACTATCCTTTTGTGGTACTAAACTTTGATTTTTGAATCATTTCTTCCCAGCGAACTAAATGATACAGTTATCGAGGCACAGCTAAGGACCCGGCAAGTGCCACCTTCACTTCCAGAAGATAATGCAATTAGATGTTATTTGCAGTCTACTAACCGGTTGCTCATTCTGGTATGCTCCTGTTTCATATATTTATGTACACTGGTTTGCTCTTCTTAATTTGAACAAGTCATTATGTCTCTCAGCTCAGAATGAGAAATCCTATTACAAGTATATTTTATATACAAACCAAAAGTTGTGCAACGTTCTTCTGATGAAGCTAGTCAATCTGTTTCTAATGAAGGAATTTTTTTTCTTTCACTTGAGTATTTTTTTTCAGCTAGTTTATGGTAGTCTGTGTCCCATTTTATCAATGAGTACCCTGAGAGCCAACACGCCCACACACACACCAAATGCTAACTGCAATTAAATAAACATTAAATCACTCTAGGTTGAGCTGAAACTGAAATATTTTGTATCCTGGAGAAGCACCAATTTCTACCTCTATTCCATGCTTTGAAGTCTACTAGCACCGTATTAAAAACTGCATCTGAATGCCGTGAGTAAAGCAGGCTGGCAGTGATGAATAAGGTCAACTTTCTCATCTGTTTTACATGGTGATCATCTTGGCATCACCCATTCCCTCACATAAATTTGTAAGAAAATGAAACCATAAAATCAATAATCTGCTATTTTTCTGAATCAAAGCTTAACCTTGGAAAATATTAAATGGGAGTTACCTGTCATTCTAAACACGTGCTTTTCTTCTTTCAACCATGCTATGGAAATCCTAATGACCATTTTGGACAATTTTCGTCATCAGAATTTAAAGTTGAATGGGATTAGAAACATATAGTATCTCGTAATAGATGCTTTAAGTACCTGATTTCTAATGGTCTTAAAATTGTTTCGGTGCTTGCTTTCTTCCCTCATGTACAGGGATTCAATGCAACATTGACTGAGCCAGTGGACACTCCTGGGAGAAGAGCTGATCAAATTAAGGAAATGGAACTTAAATTGCACCCAGAGTTAAAAGAAGCACTGACAGCACTTTGCAGTGATCGAAAGAACACCGTTGTTGTTCTCAGTGGGAGTGACAGAAAAGCATTAGACAAAGTACTTTCTCTATTTCACATTCATTTTCTGTTTACCCTGTTGTGAAAATGTTTTAACCAAATGTTTTCTCTTATTCAGAACTTTGGAGAGTATGACATGTGGTTGGCAGCAGAACATGGAATGTTTTTGCGACTTACAAAGGGAGATTGGATGACAGCAATGCCTGAACACTTAAATATGGAATGGGTTGACAGTGTGAAGGTACTTCTGTTATAATAGCATTCATTTTTACTTATTCATTCATGCCTATAGCTATATGACACTTTTCACTTCTTTTCAGCATGTTTTTGAGTACTTCACAGAACGTACACCCCGGTCACATTTTGAACTCCGTGAAACATTACTTGTATGGAATTACAAGTATGCAGGTACATGTCATTTTGGAGTTTGGACCAGCTAATCTTACGAAGTTATGCATCTCTGCTTGCTTCCTTGATGTTTTGTGCTGATATTATTATGCTTGCAGATGTTGAATTTGGAAGGCTTCAAGCAAGGGATATGTTGCAACACCTCTGGACAGGCCCAATTTCAAATGCCTCTGTTGATGTGGTCCAAGGGAGTCGATCAGTTGAGGTTCGATCGGTTGGTGTTACAAAGGTAACTACATGATTAATAAAGTTAAAATTACTGACATTACCGAATTCTCAATGCACTAGTACTAGAGCTGGTTGTTCTTTATATGACAGCTTCATGTTTATTCAGGGTGCTGCTATTGATCGTATACTGGGAGAGATTGTCCACAGTAAATCCATGACAACACCAATTGATTATGTCCTATGCATTGGCCATTTTCTGGGAAAGGTAATTTCAGCTACTTTAATATCACTTGCAATACTAAGCAGAATCCTTGTGAGACCAAAATCTTACATGTGATGTTGGTTTTCAAGACGTGGTTCTTGTACTTGGATAAATCTTGATCATGCTGGATTTGTTGTTGCACAATGATTTAGCTTTAATGGGCTTCTATTGTGCAATAAATGGAAATTATTGTGCAGTTGATTAGGTTGGAAAACTGAAATGATTAAATAGCTAATGGTGTGCTTGTACTTCAATGATGGAATCTCATTGTCATGCACTTGATCACCAGGATGAAGATGTGTACACCTTCTTTGAGCCAGAGCTCCCTTCTGATGGCCTAGTTGCTGCAAGAACAAAGCAAAATGATGGACCAAAATTACCCAATGAAAGACGACCTCCTATGAAGCTTCCAGCCAGTAGAAGCGGGCCAAAATCATCTCAAGGTAAGGCACAACGTGCTTTAATAAATCCCGAGAAGGGAACTCCTAACCACAGCTGTGGGAATCCGCGACGGTCATCAGCAGAAAAGACTTCATGGAACGTGCTTGATCTCAAGGGAGATAACTACTTCTCCTGTGCTGTTGGTCGAACTCGTACCAATGCTCGCTATCTACTGGGATCATCAGATGATGTCGTGTCCTTCCTAAGGAGACTAGCCAATGCATCCACGTGAGACACATAGTGTTGAAGTCGATAAAATGTCTCGCTCCTGCCAATTGCAATGCATATATGCAAAGTTCAAGAACCAGGTCTGGTTTTTGAAGGCAAGCATGGTGAGGCAACTTTAAAGGTCTGAATGTTGTTGTAACATCACTAGTTAGCCTAGAATACTTGAGGAAGTGAATTCAGTGATGGAATCAAACCTGAGCCTAACATTACCAGAGGCATCAAACCAATAACCAAAAGAGAGAGAGAGACGAGAAGAGAGAGCAGCAAACCATTGCAGTGACCTTTGTTGAAAGATTGAGGAAGTGAATTCTTGAAGCCTTGATTTCTTCATTTCCGTTCTTTTGCATGTATCGTTGCTGATGTTTATTTTTGGTGTAAAATGTGAAGAACTAATGGTAAAAAAACAAAACGGAGTTTTTCTGTTAGGTTAGGTTTTCGTCTAAATTGAAGTTAGTATTTATTACACTAAAAATGGCCCATAACATGTGTGATTCACATGTGTATTTTTGGGTCGCGTGCTAGTAAGGCTACAAAACCAACTCCAATTTGAATGAAAACCTAATCTAATGCAACAAAAAGACTAGTTATTATCTGCTTTGAATAAATCAGATAGAGATTATTTGCGTTTTTATAAATAGTTCAAGACCAAGACACATTTTAGATTTTACCCTTTTGGAATGAGTAATCGCAAATAGTGATGGTAGGAAATGAAGCTTGCTTGCTTCTCCTGGTGTGTGTGTGTGTGTGTGTGTATAGGTAGCGTGTACAAGAGCTGGCACACCATCAGTTTATCCATTAAAGAAAACACTATTCTCCCGTGCATGTGTAAAGACTTGTGCAAGTATGCTTTCAACTTTCGTTGATATCAACCTTTAGCGAGAGAGTTTTATCGAAAATTATTTTATTAGTTATTTTTTAAATTTATTTTAAAATAAATAAATTTATAACTTATAAGAATATTTTCATAAAAAAAATTAATAAAATATTACTTAATACCATAGTTTTGAAACTCGACCCGATCATCGATCCGGTCAAGTGATGGGGTCACGGGTCAGATGGGTTGACCCGGGTCAACCCAAAAAAAATCAATAGATTCAACACAATACAGTATGCACAGTTACCATGCTTGAAACTGCCAAATGCAATTGACATCAACAAATTCATCACAATACAGTATGCACAGTTATTTGCAGAATAATTGCCGAATGCACTTGATAATGGAACTAACAAAAGAATCATGGTAATAAGCATCAAATCATACACAAACAGAATGATAATGGAATTAACAAAAGAATCATGGTAATAAGCATCAAATCATACACAAACAAAATCATGGTAACGACATTCTAGAGTTTATCATGGTAATAAACAATGACTGCCCCATCATCGATTAACATTTAAAACTGCAAACATCAGAGTTTTTTTTTCGCAGAAATTAAAATCGGGTTGCAAAAAAGAAAAGATAGAGAACATACCTAAGGTGATTGGGCTGCGAATGAATCAAAGAACAACGAATTGATGCCAGCGATTGGGCTGCGAAGGAATCGGTGCCAGTAATTCAAAAAAGGGCCAAGAATAAAGAAAACAGAGAGTGAAAGAAGGAGATTCAAACCTTTTTCGCAGAGAAACAACAGCGATCAAGAGTCAAGACGTCTTCTACTCCTCTGCTCCTTAGCTGGGTTTCAAAGAGCTGATTTCCTCTTTCGTTAATTAGGTTTGCAATTGTCCCCAATTCTGCTTTGTTCTTCTTCAGCGTTTTGACCTTTTAAAAGGCCAAAACGACGTCGTTTAATGACTGCTAATATTAAAAAAAATAGACCAGGTCTCACCCGGGTTTGACCGGGTGGACCAGGTCTCGGGTCAACCCGCCGGATCGACTGGGTTTCACTGGGCCAACTCCCAAGCAGGTTTTTACCTCCACCCGGACCGGTCCCAGGCCCGGGTTGACCGGGTCCCAGGTCGACCCGCTGGGCCGATCCGGGTTTTAAAACTCTGCTAAATACTACTATTAAATTTCTCTATGAAGTAAGCATGTTTTATGTGTGAATACGAGATAAACCAAGATTGTCATATCTCAGGCTTTTAAATTGTTTCTGCCTCGTCCCCAAAGTTGCACATAGTGGTCTAAAACTTGTCTTTTTGTCATAAATATTTTTTAAAAAAATTAAAAATTATTGCAGTTTTAAAAGCAAGTTTCAATTCAAAAACAATTATAAATCTATAATTTTTATAAGAATATATCAAAAAATGTAAGAACAGTAAATCTAAGAAAAACAATATAAAAATATTTAAAATAAAAAAATTAATATTTTATTCACGTTGAAATTGAATGTTAACGAGAACATATTTAAAAAAACCAAACATATTAAGTTCATATATAATTATTAAAAAAATAATTGTTAATATTACCATAAAAAAACTCAAATATTATTTGAAAACTATAACATAATTAGATAATTATTTAAATATCATTCTAACAAATTTAATTAAAATGAGTCTAATTGTAAAATGTAAAAAAAAAAAAAGAGCAATTAAAATTAAATAAAAAAACTAGGTGTATTTAAGCTGGAGAGTTTGGTCCCCACTTGCCCAAAATTAAGCCTAAACATGGAGCTGGAGGTAGGTGTTTATTTTTTTGTTTTTCAAAAATAGCCATCCACCTTTATATATATATATATATATTACATGGAAAACGAGTTGTCTACTTAGACACCACGTCATTCACTTGCAATATTTTTGTGGCTCTGACCATCAAAAAAATCAAGTTTCAATTTATTAACTCTAAAAACCTGAATTTAAACCCTTTTAATAAAAAAAAATGGGGACAAAAATCATATGGACATCTAAAAACACATTCCTAATCACAAAACATTTTACTTGAACAAATAAATTTAAAGTCAAACTAATTTTTTTAAAAAAAAAATGAGTCGTTATCAACCTTGAACGTAATTCAAGGTAGAAACTATATTCATTGAGTTTTCATCTTAAAAACGAATCTAAAAACGTTAAAATTATAGTTATTGGTGACCGGAATTTGGTTATCTAAGAGCTTACTTCTATTTTTTGTAGATGACTTTCTCTCTCATCTATAGACATCCGGGGATTGAAACACAAAATAATAAACTTAAAGACTAAATCTTAAAAATCCTAAAAACAAGGATATGTATGAAAAAATTGAAACCTAAAGGACCAAACTTAAAGAACAAATTTCAAGTCCTGTTTGATGGGACTTTCTTGATTTTTTTTTTATAAAAAAATAGGTCAGTTAAGTGATTAAACCTTTTTATATTATTTCTTTAATGAATCCATTAACAGAAAAAAAATAACTTTCCATGGTACATCAAAAATTCTAGCAAGGGTTCCAAATAAATGAAAATAAATTTAAAACCTTGTTTGTTTCTAGGAAAACCTCTTTCTAGAAACCATTTTTTTCATTTTTCTATGTTTGGCAAACTTATAGAAAGTTAGTCAAAGAAAAATGAATTCTAGTCAAAGAAAAAGTTAAACCTTTATTCCAAGAAAGTGTTTTCATTTTCTTATTATTGAAAAACACTTTCCTTTCTTTACAAAAAAAAAAAAAAAAACATATCATACGAGTACAGTGTGGCTGTTGCAAATCTCTCTCTCTCTCAAATCTCTTTACTGGAACAAAATCATCATAATTTTCTTCTTTTTTTCTCTGTTATCTGCAACAATCTACATTGAAGCTCATTGAATCCTCTTATTTCAGGAAACCATTTTCCTCAAATGTCTCTCTATTATCTGCTTTATGTTTTTCTTTTCTTTGTTTGGATTTTTAGTTGTGATCGTGGCATAAATCTTATGATCTTGTTAATTTGTTGTGTTTTTCATGTTTTGTTTGGTTTTTGGAAAAAAAACACAGAAATTAGTCAAAGAGACACTTAAAGAAAACAAGCCTTCTTCCACCTTTAAAGCAAAATCTTTTATTAAGGTGACTACAGAAATTAATCAAAAGTTCAATGTGCAATATGAAGCTAAGCTAGTGGACAATCATCTCAAAATTGTGAAAAAAAAAAATGAGGAATAATAACCAAACTTTAAAATAAAAGTGGTTTTGGTTGGAATAATTATTTAAAGATGATTACAATTTTGAAAGATATATATGATGAAGAAATAAAGTTATGATAAATAGTATACTCTTTATAATTTTTACATTTACTTTTGTTTCCAAAACTTTATACAAGGAACTAAAAAATTCATATTCTAAACTTTATGAACAGACACATCCCAATCATGACAATTATCTCAACAAAAAACTTGATATATATGAAGCAATGACAATTGTTGTTAGAAAAGACATGACAACTGGAAATTATGTCAAATCATATATTGATATCAACTTGAAAGAGAACACTGAAGTGCAATTTATTTCAATTGAAAATGAAAACGAATATGAAAAAACTTAAAAAAGAAAGAAACATCTTCCTCTAGTGTACAAAAGAGACAACATAGGAAGAGATATCGTATGTTTGAAGATGATAATGTTGAAAAGTTATCTAAAAAATGTTGGAGATGTAGCGTTTGTAATTCACAACCTAAGCAAAAATCAACTTGATATTAACGAGCTATATGCAGAAGTGATGAAAATTAAAGGCTTTGATGAGATCACTCTTAATGATGCTTTTAATTACTTGATCCAAAATAAAATATTGGCAAAAACATTTATAGCAAAAAAAAATGTTAATTTGAGAAAAATTTGGGTTCAAAATTTTGTGAACCAACACCATTATAGGTCTGATTGCTAAAATAATTTCACTGTGATAAGGAAGTTTATATTTGTTATTTGATAAGTATGTTTATGTTTGTTATTTGATCTGGTATGTTTATTTTTGTTAATTTAAAATAATATGTATATTTATGACATCAAAACTTAATATTTATGCATTACTATGTTTGATGTAAGATATTTATTTTTATTTTCTAATGCTTAATTGATATATATATATTAAAAAGATATTAAAGGGATAATTGCCCATACCTTTTTTTTTTTAAAAAAAAAACAATCTTTTATCCAAAAAAAACCTATCAAAATATTTTTATTTTTATTTATCTCTAAAAAAATCTTCATACCAAAAAAATCCAAATATATAACTCTTATTTAATACCATTATCTAATTTGGCTTTTTTAATATGAAAAATATTATTAATAGGTTTTACTTAAGAAATATTTCACAAGGTTATATATCTATAATATTATATTTAAAATATTTATATTACATATATAGTTATATTTTATAAAATATGCTATATATAAATATATGATATAATAAAAAAAAATCACAATTACACTTTTTATATCTTAATTTTTTATTATAAGTGATGAAATATTTATATTAAATATTTTATATATATTCGATAAACTTGAAAAAAAATAAACATTAAAATATTAATAAATTATTTTCTAATTTATTTTTATAATATATCCAAACACTAGAAAGTATTTTTTAATTTATTTTTTTATAATAGTATCAAACATTAAAAAAAAATCTCTTTTTCAAGAATTTATTTTCTACAAACTAAGTTTCCAAAAGGAAACACTTTCAAGCAGAAGAAATTGGTTTCAAAGGGCAAAAAATCATATTTACTGTCTGACGGCTGCTAAAAAGAAAAAGAAATCCCAGCAATTAGGGGGAAAGCAGGCAGAATGTAGAATATATCTTGACTCTTGTACGTGTACTCCTTGTAGCCTTGAGTGAATTGGAATTTCGAACTCAAAGCATAGATAGCCCTTTAACTATTTGGTTGAAGTATAAATAGTCCTTGAATGAAGTACTCGGTATAATTAGTCCATGAACAAATTTGGGGATCTAAAATCTTTCAATTAACCGAAATCTAGATTTTCAGGGTTGTTCGAGGTGTAAATTAGGATATTTTTCGAAGTATTTTTTAATTGGAAAGCATTAAAATAATATTTTTATTTTTTAAAATTTATTTTCAACATTAATACAACACTAAACAGGTTTAACCTCAATTCCAACATGGAATTCTTCTTCTACCACATGTTTATTTGCTTACTCCCAACTGGATGGAAAGTAATGATTCCTGTCAAATTTCTTGAAACCCGAGAGCATAACAACAACATAGTACCAATCTTATATTGAAAAGCTCAGCGATAAAGAATCAAAACACAAATGCTTCTACCACATGTTTATTTGCTTACTCCCAACTGGATGGAAAGTAATGATTCCTGTCAAATTTCTTGAAACCCGAGAGCATAACAACAACATAGTACCAATCTTATATTGAAAAGCTCAGCGATAAAGAATCAAAACACAAAACATTTGTCTAATATGCAAGATAGCATATGACCACAAATTTTAAGAACTTATTAAGAGTTTCCTGTGGAAAGGGATGATACTAAGCAAATAAAAATACAAACCGAGATAAGTAACTGAGATAAGTGTTCCTAAAGTAGTGATAGAATTAACCTCCTTACTCTCTAACATGGCAGAAACAATGAGATGAATCTAATAATGAATGGCAGGTAGACCAGAAAATTTTTAATATAATTAGGACACTCGGAGGTAATGCAATGCAAAATAGGGTCTGCACCTGAATCTTTGGCTTAGGTTCTCTTGTTGGGTTCAAAGACATACTTGATTAATGACTCTTTGATTGGCAGCAACTCAGGGAACTCGTTCTTCAGCTTGGACGCATCCATCTCATTGTTGCTCCGGGGGGCAACTATCACCTTGGCTTGCTCCTCTAGGTCAAAGTTAACCCATGTAAAGTCCGGGTTAATGTAGTTCTTGTACATCTCCAAAATCTCATTATGGCTCACAACACCAGGGTTTGTGAAGTTCCATATGCCTCTCAAGTTCCTCTTTGCCATCTCAATTGAAATAGGTAGAAGTTCGTCCAGGATAGTCATGCTGTTTGGAATGTTCACCACCTTATTATAGCGAGAAATCTTTGTAATGAAGTTGCGTGGGTTGTTTAGGTCTGATGATATTGGCATTCTAACTCTGAGGGTGCACACATTGTCATACTCTTTCAAAAGCTCTTCGACCTGGTTAAAATTTCAAAGAAAATACATGCAAGTTAGAAATATAATTTCAAAAGAGAGAGAGACAGACAGAGAGAGAGAATCTAAAAGAAAACAATCACCATGGCCTTAGTCTTTGAATAGTAAGAACCAATGAAATTGGGCTTGTCTTCCTCGGTGAAACCAATGCCAGAACCCTCTGGATGACCAGCATTATACTCAAATATGCAGCCTGTAGCAAAATTCATCATCAGGAGGTTGTGGTCTCTGCAAAGATCTGCTAATGTCAGAGTTCCAGTAACATTGGTGCGTATAGTTTCTGTCTTGTGGGATTCACACCAATCAACATTGGGCCTGCCAGTGACCCCAGCAGCATTAAAAACATGGGTAGGCCTAACATTCTGAATATCTGACAAAAGTGAGGATCGATCTTCCAAGCGCCCCTTTCCATATTCATAGGAAATTCCTTGTTTCTCACACAACTTCCCAAGCAAACCCCCAATCCACCCAGTCCTGCCATAGATCAGGAACTTAAGCGAAGGTTTTCGAGGAGAGCCAGAGCCGCTTCCTTTTGAAACTGGAATCACCATCCGGGTCTGATTTGAATTATTTGAGACATAAGAAGCATCTTTCTCTTCAGACCCATCAAAATGTCTCCCACCAGGCATCATGAGCATTCTTGGATGAGGAAGCAGGGCTCCAGAGACATCACCCCACCAATCAGGATTTTGAGTGTACCACTCCATAGTCTTTCTCAACCCCTCCTGCCATGTAGTATGTTCTGACCATCCCAAATTATTCAGCTTCTGATCATCCAAAAAGTACCTCTGGTCATTGAACGGTCTGTTGTCTACAAACTTGATGCTCGTATCAGGGTCCCTTGAGAAAAGGTTGCAAATATCTTTGGCTACATCAATCACTCTCCTTTCCTTCTTTGTCCCTATATTGTAAACATGGCCTACCTCTCCCTTGTGAAGAATGACTTCAAAAGCCTCAGCGACATCCTCACAATACAAGTAACTTCTCACATTAGAACCATCACCATGGATGGGAAGATGCTTCCCTTGCATGGCTAAGAGAATAAACTTTGGAATTAATTTTTCAGGGAACTGATTGGGACCATAAACATTGTTCCCACGAGTGGTTATCACAGGCAGCCCATATGACCTTCCATATGCCATAACAAGCATTTCTGCTCCAGCTTTGGTTGCAGAGTAGGGGTTAGTTGGGAGAAGTTGAGAGGCCTCATGATTTCCTACAACAGCGTCTTCATCAGTCTCCCCATATACTTCATCTGTGCTCACATGGATGAACCTCCTGATCTGACCAGTGACTTTGCAAGCTTCTAAAAGGACATGAGTTCCATATATGTTGTTCTTGGTGAACTCAAAGCTGTTACCAAAAGAGTTGTCCACATGGGTCTGGGCTGCAAAGTGCATAATTGTGTCAATCGACTCCGTGATCAGGAGGAAGTTGACAAGGTCTGCACTTCCAACATCACCCTTGACAAACTTAAAGTTAGGGGATGACTTGGAAGGGAGGAGATTTTTCAGGTTTGAACAATAGTCAAGCTTGTCAAGCACAACTATTTTATAATCAGGGTAGTTACGGATAAGCCGATTGCAAACATGGGACGCGATAAACCCAGCAGCTCCAGTAATGAGGATGTTCTTCGGAGTATAGGTAGCCATGCCAAAACAACTTCCAAAAAAATAGATCCTAGAACTGCAAGTTAAAAAATATAATAGTTTAGCCCAGAATTTATCTAGAAATGTAGATCTTGATCACCATATAAGACAAAGTAGAATGAATGCTATCAAATATGGGTCCACAGTTATATTTTTCGAGAGAAAAACAATAGCCAACCACCACAGGTCACATTAAGTAAAGAATAAACAGAGAGAGAATGAGAGAAATGGACAATAAATCCGAGTGCAATCTAGGGAGGACGTCCATCATCAATAAACCAAAGGAAAACTAAATCTCATTTTTCCCAGTTTTTCCTTTCAATATAATGAAGCATTAATACAGTTCAACTAAATCTAAAGCAATGAAATTTCCATGTCATCAAGAAACTACCTATACACTTCAGTTATATATGCAATCAAAATCTCAAGAAAAGCAAACATTAAGAACAGTTAGCAAACAGGAAAGCAAGATGACAACAAGATCACCAGCCAATTATCAGAACTCATATATAGTAAATAAGGCAACAATACATCAAAGATCCACAAAAAATGGCACGCAAATGAATGATTCCAAGGGGCAATTTCAACAAAACATGCATAAACCTGATATTTTACAATAGTTCCAAATTATATATTCTTAGTACAAAAGATCCAGATCCAACTAAGCAACAAATGTGGATCATCCAAATCTAATAGCAAGCAACAGATAATACATAAAGTTTCCACCTTTATTACAGATCTAACAAACTGGAGAAAAACCAAGATCATAAAAAAAGCGTTAGCAGCTTGAAAACAACATAACTGATCAAGATCAAAACTTGCATAAATCATGCTCCAATTTAGTAAAGAAAAAAAAGCATTTCAAGACCAAAAAAAAAAAGAACTGTTAACAGAGAGAAGTGACAGGATAGACTTACAAATCTAAATCACGTGAAGATCAATCAAATCCCAGGAAAAAAGAAATGGAAATTTAAGAGACAGGTGGATGAAATCGGGACAGAAATGGTGTGACAGAGAAGGATGTTAGGGAGAGTTCATGTATATATAGTGTATGTCTGTTAGCTAGTATTAAAAAATTGAGACAATTAAGGACGACCATTTAATTTTTATTACATGACTAAAATACCCTTAATTGTCAAGTTATTGACTGACTAGTGTCACTGTTTAGAGTGGATGTTGAAGCATGCTTGGGTTGGTTGAATATTCAGGAGAGAGAAAAGGAAGGTAAATTACCACTATGCCCCCCTAAGTCTTATATTTAACTCTTTCTACCCTAACTTTGTAACTTGCATGACCTCTTCTAGAGCTTTTAAAACGGTGAAATTTCGGTTCAAAATGTGTGTTTGTTGTGAAATTAGTATAGAATAAATATATTAAATTAGTGTAGAGTAAATATAATATACATTTTAAATGTTGTTTTTTTAGATGAAAATACATTAATCAATTAAAAAGTATATGTTTAACATGTGCTTTTGAAATTGTTTTTAGCTTTAAATTAATTTTTTTTTGATGTTTTTGGATCGTTTTGATATTTAATGTCAAAATTAAATTTTAAAAAAATATTATTTTAATATATTTTTAAATAAAAAATATTTTAAAAAATAATTTTTATTACACTTCCAAACATGCTCTAAAAGAAATCTTTTGCTTTTTTATTATGGGTCTTTGAGCTCTAACCATACTCTCAAACTTATGTGTAGGTTACACTCGGAGTGATTATTTTTTGTTCGGTTCGGTTTTTATAAAAAAAAAATAACCAAATCAAAATTTTTTTAAAAAAAAATAAAAAACTGAAACCGAACCGAAACCGGTTCAAACCGACCGGTTTCTGTTCGGTTCGGTTTTTTGGACAAAAATCGGTTCAAACCGGTTTGGATCGGTTTTTCCGGTTTGACTCAGGTTTTTTTTCCGGTTTGGCTCTGGTTTTTTTTCGGTTTTTTTGTTTGGGTTCGGTCCGGTTTGATTTTTTAAAATTTTAATTAGTTTAATCGGTTTTTTTTCACAGTTTAATTTTTTCGATTATTTTTTTTTAATTTTTTCAATTTAATTGGTTTTTTAATTTTTTTTCTCCACCTTAGCTTACACATAGCAGGTCTCATGAACAAAAATGGATGGAAGGATGAGGCATGATCACGGGGTAGAAAGTTTAATATCCAAAATCATGGTATATAGATATTCAAATTTAGAATTTGAGGGGCCGCAGATGTAAGAAGCTGCAAAAGAATTATTATCGCCAGTGTTTTCACGTGAACATAAATGAATGATGATGTCCTTTTCGAACTAATGAGGTTCTACATGATTGGTTCCTCCCTGAGAACATGAGAAAATGCCATGTTTTTAGAACAAGTCCTCGTGATAGGATTTCGTGCACTCATTATTAACATTAAGTGTTTTTTTACTGTGCATCACGTTATTATAGAGTACTGTGAATTGTATTAGTGATTTTTTTTTATCCCTGTTGTCTCTTTTTTATTCTTTATTTTTTATGTGATTAAATTGATGGTTAATTATTTTTTATTTGTTAAAATAAAAAAAAAGAAGCATAATTTAAAGACTTTGGGTCAAAGTGGGGAAAAAAGTGTCGATTTCAAAGTTTACATTAAAAATTCACTTTGATCCTAAACTTTTGGTCCCTTTAGCTTTTGAAGAAATAATTTTAGTATATTTTTTTTAGTTGCCGGTTTGTAAAAGGATAAAAAATCATTGAATTCTAGTTGTTGAGAAAAAATGTTTTGATTAACACCGATTCTAGTTACGAAAAAAACCAGTTTTAATGTTACCGGATTTCATTTGATGATATCGGTTTTACTTGGGTGTTATTTTTCTTCCTTACCTAGAATGGTAGATTTGACCTGAAAAAAAAAAATTCAAGTAGATCTAAGGTTTTTTACTTGTTTTTATAGGTGGTTCGGATAAAAAATGGTGATCTCTCTTTTATGAACGGGTGAGACACACATCCCTCATGCATACCCCCCCCTCTCTCTCTCTCTATATATATATATATATATATATATATATTACACTTTATTCCATTGAAATAGATTAACTAGAAATTAATTTTATTGAATACCATTGAAATTTTATTTTTTTTTAATGAAATCATAGCCTCGTTTTGTTTTGTAATATTAATGAGCATTATTTTGTAGCACTTGATGATTATTATTTTTAGATTTTATTTGATCGTTTGATTGATTAAATACTGTTCAATGTTTTTCATGAAATTTATAACATTATTTTTCATAGTATTAGCGGGGGTTAGGTAACGGTTTTGACTCATGAAAAAAATTGACCCACAATAAAAGAATTTCTTGCTGATTGCAACACTTTTTGTGTTTTTGCTACAAAAATTTTATACTGCCTGCAGTGTAGAATACAAGCCAATGAACTAGTAGTGTTTAAACTAGATCAAGGTGTGGTTCCTTGGGTAAAGTTATTTGGTCAATTTATCAAAAAGAAAAAATAATTTTGTGATCGATTTCAATATTTGGTTTCTCAAAACTATCCATATTTTCTATATTTATTATTTAAAATGGTAATCTTTTCTTTTTTAAATAACATAAAATAGACTTTCTAAATTACTCATTATAATTTATGTAGTAACTCATTAGCACTATTGTTTCTTTATTTTTTTTATTATGGGCTGTGAGATAATTGTATTGTGGATTGTTACGATGTAATTATTTGTATTCTTTTTTTATTGAAAATTATATGGTTAAAATTACCCAACTTTTTTTTTTTAATTTTATACTTGTACATTATGTTAACATGATTTTAAGTCTTATAATTTATTTCAATTCATATATGAATTAACGAGAAACATCTCAACATCATCTCAACATTAAATTAAAGGTCAATATTACAAAAACAAATCTAGTTTTATAATTTAAAAAATAATTAAAACAAAAGGGACCAAAGTTAACACTTATTGGAAATAGCTTTTTTGTGTGTTCATAGGCGCAAAAAACTATAGTTTGGTCTTTGTTTTTTAAAATCCTTTTATGTTTAGTCCTTGTTGTTTTAGGATTTTACATTTCAATCCTAAATGTTGAGAGATTAGAGAGAAATTCATCAAATAAAAAAGAGGAGAGAGAAAGTGTTTGATTGATCCCATTTCAGTTATAAAAAGAATTTTTTTTTTGATTAATTTCATAATCAGAAACTATATATTTATGTAGTTATATTTGTTTTCTCAAAACTATCCATATTCTAAAATTTTATTATTTAAAATGTTAATCTTTTTTTCTTTAAATAATATAAAATATACTTTCTAAATTACTCATCATAACGTATATAGCAACTTATTAACACCGTTATTTCTTTTATTGTGAGATAATTGCATTATGGACTACTATAATGCGCGCAATGGTTTTTGTCTTTTTTTTAATTTGTCATTGAAAAATTATATAGTTACAATTATTGATTTTTTTTTCAATTTTATCCTCCTACATTCTATTGACATGATTTTAAGTTTTATATTTTTTTTTAATTTGCATGCTCTAGCATATTCTTATTAGCGAGAAACTTCTTGAAATTAAATTAAAGGTTGATATTACAAAATAAAAGCTAATTTTATAATTTTAAAAATAATTGAAACAACAAGGACCAAAGATAATATTTAAAAAATAGTCGTTTTATTTTTGTTGTTTAGGTGCAAAAAACTATAGTTTGGTCTCTACAATTTTTGTTTTTTTATGTTTGGTCCTTATTTTTTTAGAATTTACATTTCAATCCTAAATTTTATTTTTTTATTCTTCATTTCCTAGATATTGAGATATGAGAGAGAGAATCATCGAAAACAAAGAAAGAAATGAGAAAGTGTTTGATTGATTACATTTGGGTTAAAAAAAAAACCTATTTTGGTGTGAATAAATTTGTCTTGGAGTGGGGAGGTTTCAATTGAGATGGTGACATGCCATAAAAAGTAATTTCTTATGTAAAGTTATTTGGTCAATTTATCAAAAAGGAAAAATAATTTTGTGATCAATTTCATAATCATAAACTATATATTATGTAGTTATATTTGGTTTCTCAAAAGTATCCATGTTTCCAAAATTTATTATTTAAAATGATAATCTTCTTTTTTTTTTCTTTAAATAAAATAAAATAGACTTTCTAAATTGCTCATCATAATATATAATGAATATAGTAACTTATTAACAGTACTGTTTCTTTTATTATAGATTGTGAGATAATTGCATTGTGTGCTACTACAATGTAATTGTTTGTTTTTTTTTGTCATTGAAAAATTATATGGTAACGTTAACTCTAATTTGTTTTTTCAAATTTATTTTTCTACATTATATTGACATGATTTTAACTTTTGCAATTGTCGATTTACATGCTCTAAGCATTTTCTTGTTAGCAAAAAATATCTCGACATTAAATTAAAAGCTGATATTAAAAAATAGAATTTAATTTTATAATTTCAAAAATAATTGAAACAATAAGGATGAAAGTTAACACTAAAAAAACCAACCTTTTTTGTTTTTATTGTTCATGAGCGCAAAAAACTATAGTTTGGTCTCTGCAGTTTTTTATTTTTTTATGTTTAGACCTTGTTGTTCTAGGATTTTACATTTCAATCTTAAATTGTTTTTTTATGTTCAATCCCTGTGTATTGAGATATGAGAGATAAAATTATAAGAGAGAGAGAGAGAGTTTTTTTTTTTAAATTACACTTTATATACCACTCCATACATAATTAATAACATTATATAGTAACCATCTAGTAGGTGGCTCAGTAGTGAGAGCTTAAGACCAATGAATTTGCTCTCCCTGTGGTCTCAGGTTCGAGCCCCGTGATTGCTAATATGATAGCTACTGGAGGCTTACCTGATCGTTAACCTCAGGGGTCCATGAAATTAGTCGAGATACGTGCATGTTGGTTCGGACATCCACATTAATAAAAAAAAAAAATTAACATTATACAGTATAAAAAAGTTTTTCTTTTTAATA